>JADMIO011331790.1_pt1 | contig 95819 bp, 71 predicted proteins | sample 8958161 | NCBI WGS metagenome assembly JADMIO01 (sample SAMN16585339, study PRJNA669376) | soil metagenome | isolation source: Crop rotation soil | place: USA: Cullars Rotation, Alabama | collected 2011
CGCGACAACTTGTCCACGTGGAATTCTAAGCTTAGGATCCCAATGTGCTGGAAAGTGGGCAATGACCTGGCGCGAAGTAGGCATGGTAATGATAGTACCAACGTTGGTGGTAGCCTTGTATATAACCTGGTTATCGCGGAAAGACCAAAGCGAATTGCTCCATAACCTGGCCGTCTGTTTTTGGATCTGCGCTAACTGCACCTGGATGATAGGCGAGTTTTTCTATAACGATAGCACCCGCCGGTATGCGCTTGTTTTCTTTATTCTCGGAATATTGTGCGTATCTTATTATTACTTATTGGTACTTCCTAAAACATGGAAGAAACCTCAATCGGAAATACCAGCAGAATAAACACTATTTGGTCACAGCAAACTTCCCGCGACCAATTAACTGGTTTAGTTTGTTTACTATTTGCAAACTGTAAATACCGCTTGCCAACTGGGCCACATTAATACTGGTGTGGTTACCGGTTAAAGCAACCGAATTTAAGCGCTTTCCCACCCCATCGGTAATTATTGCAGTACAAACCTCATTGGTCTCAAACTGCAACTGTAATTCATCCTTTGTGGGGTTAGGGTAAAGGAATAAAGGCGTTAACACCACCTCCTCAATACCTACTTTATCGTTTACGCTCATAGCAACTTTAGCGGGCGGCGAGGTATTCGTTCCGTCATTTAACGAGTAGCTGAAAGTATCAAGGCCTACATAGTCCGTGTTCGGGGTGTAAGTAATAAAAGCATTGTTTACCGGTGTATTTAAGGTTCCGTGCAATGGCTGCGATTCTATATTCAATATTAAATCGCCGGTACCATTATTACAGTCATCATCATTTAACTTAATGTTCACATTCTTCGCAACATTTTTATTGGTGCTGGCTGTATCGAAACGGGCAATTGGAGTAAAATTATAATCGGCAGCAAGGGTATCGTAACCTAAAGAATCGACATACAATATGCTGCCCCTTACCAGGTTACTTTGCGCGCCAAACAAACCGGGTACGTTCGGTATGCTACTACCAATTAGGATTACCAGGGTATCGGGCGTTTCGCACGATAAGTAGGTAAATTCTGCGTCAAAAGGCTCATAGCCATCGGTAGCACGGGTGCTTTTAAAAACCGCGCTGGCCACAGGCAGCGCCCCTTTTCTCAAAACAGCCCAAACTAGGCAGGTGTCGTTATGGTTAGTATTTGGGTTAAACACCGGCTCGTAGTTATACTGCCCGGTTACTTTTGCCAGCCTTTTGGTAAAAGGTTGGCCGGCCCCCGGAACAGAAGTGGGGGTAATATTGCTGCCATTTGAAAATAGCTTCACCAGGTCAATTGGGAAATCTCCGTTCAGCACAAAACCTGGCAAGGTAAACGATTTGGTGGCTATACCAACGTTAATAGGAATAGTAGTATCGGTTTTAATGCGAATGGCGCTTTGGCCCGCAAAAGAACTTGACGATTGTTCAACAAACGTAAAACCTCCTGCTTTCTTCATCTTCGAAATAACATTCGATGAAGTCCAGCCCACCGGGTCGTCGTAAATAATAGTATCCTTAGGTAACAGAGATAAAAATCCGTTAAAATAGGTGGTATCGGTTTCCCAGGCTTCAAAACCCGCATTTACAATTTGGGCTTTAAGTTTTATGCCGCTAAAGCTTAAGAGGAAAAGGCAGAGTAAAAGTTTTCGTTTCATGTTACTGATATTGAATGAAAAATAGCCTCCAAATATAGTAAACTACAATTACCACAAAAAGAAAAACCTTCCGCTTGCGCGAAAGGCTTTTCATTTAACCCCTAAAAACTAAACTCATATATAAGACGTACAGCCCCTTTAAAAGGTTGCCTGCCTGTTTATTTTTGCGTTAATATTGCAGCTTGTTATAAACCAATTAAAAAATCTTAAAAACACGTACAATGCCATTACCAGTAGGAACCAAAGCACCTGACTTTAAATTGATTAATACCGACAAGAAGGACCTTTCCCTAAACGACTTTAAGGGTAAAACACTTGTCATAAATTTTTTCCCGGCTGCATTCACCGGCGTTTGCACTGCGCAAATGTGCAGCAACCGCGATGAAACAGCTTTCTATAATAATATAGGCGCTACCGTAATCGGCGTTTCGGTTGATTCGCACTTTACCCAAGCTATATTCAAAGAAAAGAATGGGTTAAATTTCGAACTCCTCTCCGACTTTAACAAGCGCATGATACACGAGTACGACATGTACCACTGTAATTTTGCCGGCGGTATGAAAGGCGTGGCAAAACGCGGTGTTGTAGTGGTTGATAAAGACGGCGTTATTCAATATACCCAGGTTACACCTACCCCCGGCGACCAGGTGAATTTTGAAGAACTGAAGGCCGCACTTGAAAAATTAAAATAAAATGAAGGTCCTTATAATCGGTGCGGGAAATATGGGCAAAACTTACGCTCGTAGTTTTCTCGCATCGCGTTTTATTAGCCCCGAAAACCTTTTCATTCTCGAAAGAACAAAAGGCAGCGCCGCTGCAATTAAAGAAATCCCTGAAAAAAATATTCACCAAACACCAGGCGGTTTTATTTCGGAAGCGGATATTATTATCCTTTCAGTGAAGCCACAGGACTTTCTAACACTGGCCGCTACCATAAAACCTTTTATTCAGCCCGACCAGATGGTGCTTTCCATTATGGCGGGTATACGTATACAAGCCATTACACATTGGTTGGCCGCAACAAAAGTAGTTAGGGCCATGCCCAACTTACCGGCGCAGGTAGGCATGGGTATGACGGTATTTACTTCCTCACAGGCCATTGATAAAAAAGAGCTTTTCATTATTCAAAACCTTATTAACACCACCGGTAAATCGGTGTATGTCGAGGATGAGAATATGATTGATGCAGCTACGGCCGTATCGGGCAGTGGCCCTGCATACGTTTACTATTTTATGCAGGCTATGATTGAAGCAGGCATTCAAATGGGTTTTACACCTTCGCAAGCCGAGTTGCTGGTTAACCAAACCTTTATGGGAGCGGTGCACCTGCATAACCAAAGTGAATTAAGCTGTGGCGATTGGATTAAAAAAGTTGCCAGCAAAGGCGGCACTACCGAAGCAGCGTTAAAAGTATTATCAACCCATACGGTTAACAACAATATTGAGTCAGCGCTTAATGCCGCATATGAACGCGCTAAAGAGTTGGGGAAATAAGGGTTAACGCTTTTCAAGGCATGTTTCGATAAGCTTAATAACGAAATGATACTTTAGTTTACCTTATCAGTGTAACATTACCCGATTTCTCAATGGTAGCCCCGCTTGAGCATATACCCTTTACCACGTAGACATAGGTGGCTATGTCGGCTTCTAAACCGGCACTGGTACCATCCCAGCCTTCGGTAATATTGTGGGTTTGCCATAGCAGGTGGCCATACCGGTCGTAAATGCGGAAGTATTCCAACTGGCGTAAACCTGCGCCGCGTATAAGCAGATGGTCGTTCACGTCATCGCCATTGGGTGTAAAGGTGTTAGGTACAAACACCATGTTCTCATCGCAGGCAACCACTTTAATTGAAATGGTATCGGAGGTTTTGCAGCCTGCTTCATTAGTAACAGTTATGGCAATATCTTCTGTTTGCGTGGCCATAATATGCGGCCGCCTGCAGGTTATGCACGATAGTGAATCGAAGTTACTGGTCCACATAAAATTATCGGCGTCAGGCGAATTTGCCCACAGGGTTACATCAGTACCTACGGCAACAATCTGGTTATCGCCTGCTTGTAGTTGCGGGTTAGAGCGGACAGAAATGTGCACGCTATCAATTAAAGGAGTGCAATGCCCGCTGCTTACTACAATTCTATAATCATACTCACCGGGTCCCGGTGGGGGGCTGAAAGTTGGGTCGGGTACGCTGGTAATATCTAAGTAATGCGCCGGCGACCAGTGATAATTGGTATCTGTAACTGCAGCGGCAGTTACTACAGTATTAAACTGTACCGGGTATCCATCACAAACCAGTGTATCGTGCAAGCTGCTGGCGCCTTCTACATTATAAATAGGCCAAACCTTCACTATCCGCGAAAGCATACAACCACTATGGTTGGCTGCGCTTACCCGGTAGGTAATAGTGTCGGGCGGCCATATTTTCGGGTGCACACTGATGCTATCGCTAATATACAGCGCCGGTGTCCAAATAGCCGAAGTAGCGCCTTTGCCTGCATCCAGTTGCAGCGTATCGCCCGAACATATGCGGTATGAAACGCCCGGCGATAGTTTTGGTAAAGCATCTACATTCAACGTAATCGTATCTTTGGCCACACAACCAATATTGGTCATAGCGGTAACATAATAAGTAATAGTATCGGTGGCTTGCGATAACGTATTCTGGCAAGTATCGCAGATTAAATAAGTTTTTGATTGGTCCGACTCCCAAATAAAGTGGTCGCCGTAAGGTAAATTAAGGCCTACATAATTTCCTTTACAAACTGTTGTATCGGGCGGAAGGTTTGGATATGGTATAAGGCCAACAACAATTGTGTCAATTGGATAAGGCACCTTACAACCCAAACTATCTGTTAATGTATAAACCGGGTAATAATAGCCGGGTACTGTATACGTATGTAAAAGGTTGATGGTATCAATAAAGGTTGTCCCATCACCCAAATCGGCAACTATTGAAACCGCAGATTTTGTTGAACCTGAAACCTGTATGGTAAGCGGCACGCAACCGGAGTCCGGCGTTACCACGAAATTTCCAATGGGCCCGCGGATACTTACAAGGTCCTTATATGTTTTGTGCGCTCCGCAACCCGAACTATCTTTAGCATAAACGGTTACATCATAATCACCGGGGAAGAAATAAACGTGCAGCGGGTCTTTTACATCCGACGAGCCGCCATCGCCAAAATCCCATGTATAAATTAAATTAGGACGAGAAGTGGTATTGTAAAAATGTACCGGGAAAGGCGGGCATGGAGCAAACGCGCTGGTAATATAAAAGTCCACTACCGGTGTATCAACATTCAAATACTTAACTTTAGTAACGGTATCCTTACAACCTGCTACCCCGCTTGTCGCTATCATGGTTACGGTATAAAGGCCCGACTGGGCATAAAAGTGAAGCGGGTTAACGCTGTCCGATGAACCGCCATCGCCAAAAGTCCAGTGATAGGTACTGGCGCTTTGCGAGGTATTGGTAAAGCGGATAGATTCGCCGGGGCACATAGCAGTATCGGAAATAAATGAAGCCGATGGTTTAAGGGTTTGCAACGATTGGAAAACTGCATTGGTACATCCATGCGAATCGGTAACTTTTAACGACGTAAGGTAAGTACCTACCGCAGGATATACGTGCTGGGGTTTCTTTAATGTACTTGAGTCGTTACCTGTACCAAATTTCCATTTCCAGCTTGTTACAGTACCCATGTATGAAGTACTGGAATCGTTAAACGTAGCAGTTAACGGAATACAGCCAATTGGCGGGTTAATGCCAAAGTTAGCCTTAATCCCATAAACGGTTATATGCTTTGGCTTGGCAATTGAATCGCGGCAACCGCCCTGCGATGTAATAACCAGGCTAACGGTGTACATACCGGTATCCTGGTAGGTATGTATGGGCGCCTTTTGTGTGCTTGTTACACCATCGCCAAACCTCCATAACCACCCACTTGCAACGGCCGATGTATCGGCAAATGATACCGGTAATGGGTAACAGCCCGATACCTTATCTTCCATAAAGCTGGCCTTCAAATCGCCAATAGGTATGTCTTTCGATATAGAATCCACACAACCGGTAGTGGCATTGGTTACTGTTAATGTAATGTGGTACTTGCCCTCTATTGCATATGCGTGTGTGGGGTTTTGTGCAGTGTCCGTAGGGCTGCCATCACCAAAATCCCACAGCCACGAGTCGGCTCCTTTGGATGTATCGCGCAGCATAATATTAAATGCCCCAATGCAACTGGTGGTAAAAACAAAATCGGCCTTAGGCACCACTATTTCAATATACTTTTGGCGCACCGAATCGGTACGGCATCCCTGGTTAATTACCGAGAGTGTAACCGTATAAACACCGGTATCGCGGTAAACATGTACGGGGTTTTCTATAGGGCTTATGCCACCATCGCCAAAATTCCATAGGAACTGCGTTAATGGTGTTACACCGGCGGTTGAATCGGTATAGGTAACCGGCTGGTCCACACATTGTATTAACGGCGCGGCAAAAAAGTTTGGTATTAAGCGGGCGCCTACTTTAACCGGCGAAAAAACCGCGCTATCCTTACAACCGGTAGCGTTAGTTATATAAAGCTTCACCGTAAATAACCCTTCCTTATTATAAACGTGGGTTACCTTACTGTTGGTGCCGGAAATTACTGGTGTTGAATCTCCAAAGTTCCAGGTGTAATTAGTAATAGCGGGGTTAGAAGTGCTGGTACTGGTAAATGTTAAAGGTAACGGCGTGCAGCCCGATGTGCTATCGGGGGCAAAACTGGCATGTATATCGCCAATGCTTATGTATTTTGTTAGCGATTTGGTATTAACACAGTTTTGCGCATTTGCTGCTTGTAATGTAACTGTGTATGAGCCTTTTGCTGTATAAGTATGCGATGGGTTTTGCACGTTAGAAGAAGTGCTATCGCCAAAATCCCACAAGTAGCTGCTGCCACCACCTGTACTGGTAAAGTTTACGGTTAACGGCGCATTGCACGAAGCAACAACCGGTCCACCCGAAAAGGTAAAATTAAACGGCGGCGTAACTGTAATAAAAGCGTTCTTAATAGTATCGCCCATGCAACCGTTATAAAAAACAGTAAGCCTTACATTTTTGGTACCGGTGGTTGAATAGGTGTGAAACGGGTTTTGCACCGTATCGGTAGTGCCATCACCGAAATCCCATAGCCATTTATTGGCAAAATTCGAGCTATCGAAAAACTGGATAGGGATATTCTGGCAGGCATTAATAGTTGAAGCGCCGAAATTGGCTACCACCTTGGTTATTTCTACGTGCGCAAACGCAGTATCCTGGCAACCCAACGAATCGGATACGATTGCATAAGGATTGTAAATGCCGCTATAATAAATTGTAGATGGGTTTTGCAATGCCGAAGTGTTACCATTACCAAAATGATATTCGTATACCAGCGGCGGGTTTTTTGTAGTACCGCTGCCGGTAAAATTTACCAAACGCGGCTCGGTGCACGATTTTGTAAGCGAAGGGGTAATAACACCGGTAGGCTGGCTGCTTATAATAACGTATCCACTTTTTATTACACTGGGCTGGCACCCGTTACTATCGCGGGCTACAAGGGTAACATTAAAGTTCCCCAGCGAATCGTAGCAATGGGCCACATCTAATCCGCTAATAGGTTGCGAACCATCGCCAAAGTCCCATACATAATCAGTAACCGGGCTTTCGCCGGGTATAGTTTGATTGGTAAAATTCACCATGTGGCAAGGCTCTATACAGCCGTGGTTATCGGGCGCCGCAAATTCAACCATAGGGGGCAGAAAAACGCGTATTAAAATGTACTCTGTATCGCTGCTGCTGCCGTTAAATACTATGTGGCGCACATTGTAAACACCAGGGGTAGCATACGAGGCGCTTGGGTTTTGCACAGAAGTTGGCGAGTTGCCGTTATCGAAATCCCATTCATAAGCGGTAGGGCTTCCGGTAGAGGCATCGGCAAAGGTTACTACCAGCGGGGGACAGCCGTAGCGGGTACTCACGTTCGACAAGCTTTTTAACTGCGCGTCCACACGTGTTACTACACCTAACAACAATAAAAGGAATAGCGTAAAATTCCTCTTCATCAACTGTTAATTCGTTATCAAATAATAAGGTGCAAGTAGTGGTGGCTGCCTGTTGTACCCTTAAAAAACTTTAGTTGTCCACTTAAATTAAACTGTGTTTATGGTACAAATGTTTCAAAACAGGGGCATTTTGAAGTAGTGCCCTGCCTTGTATTAATATGGAATAACCGTGTATTAATAACTATATTTTTTAAATGTAAAATATTGCACAAGCCGCAAATGTGTTTCACGGGTAAATAACTACCCAAATTGTGGTATGCTTCTTGTTTCCTTTTTTGGCAAATAAACTTCTATGAAAAAGTATACATCCCTCACCATATTGATATTCATTGCGTTTACGGCATTTGCTCAAAAACAAACTTACTGGTGGCAGTTTGGCGAACATGCAGGCCTCAACTTTAATAAAGATACCGTAGTGGTGGTTGAAAGCAGTCTTTTCTCTACTGCCGGTTCCGCCAGCATTTCAGATGCCACAGGCCAGCTTTTGTTTAGCACCGATGGCGGACAAATTTTCAATAAAACCGATACCATGCTGAATGGCAACGATATAGGCGGAAACAATCAAAGTACACAATCATCTATAATAGTTGCGGTACCGGGGCAAACAGGCATCTATTATGTATTCACCACCGATTCGTTAGCCGGGCCAAAAGGGTTTCGCTACTCGAAGGTAGATATGAGCCTGGATGGCGGTAAAGGTGGCGTTACGGTAAAAAGTATCCCGCTTTTAAGCGTGTGCGATGAAAAAATTTCGGCCGTTGGCGCCCCCGATGGCGGCTACTGGGTAATGGCGCACGAGTGGCCCGGCGACGGCTTTTTTGCTTACAAAATATCGCACGAAGGGCTTGATACTACCCCTATCATAAGCCATGTTGGGTTAGTGCATAGCGATAGCACCGTTAACACCTCCCTTGGGCAAATGAAGTTTTCACCCGATGGTAAAAAACTGGCGTTGGCAATCGGGTATCAAGGCGTTTACCAGGTGTTTGATTTTAATGGGGTAACCGGTAAGCTTTCCAATGCGGTTACCATTTCGGGCAATTACCACAGTTATGGTGTAGAATTCTCGCCCAATTCGAAATTGCTTTACACCTCTTATCACAATTCGGTAGATGCCCTTGAGCAGTATGATTTAAGTTCCGGCAACGAAGCGCTAATAAACGCATCAAAAGCTACTATTGCTAACAGCGGCGACCAATTCCGATCGCTACAGTTAGCCCCCAACGGAAAAATTTATGTGGCAGCGGCATTTACTACCCATATTGATGTTATTAATGCACCCGATGTTGCCGGCTTAAACTGCAATTTCCAAACATCGGCCATCAACCTCGACCCACATACCAGCGGCATAGTGCATTGCCTTTTAGGGTTACCGAATTTTGTTACCTCCTACTTTCGCGGCAAACCGGTTACAGCTTTTATAACCCCCGATACCGCCATTTGCCAAAGTACCTGTATCAACTTTATCGATCAATCTTTGAATAACGTCGATTCGTGGGAGTGGCACTTTGCTTCTGCCCTGCCCGATACTTCCGGCTTGCAAAACCCCGAAAGCATTTGCTACCTAAACCCCGGAATATTTTCCGTTACACTTATTACCGGCAGCAAAGGAAGTTTCGACACTTTAAAGCTTGATAGCATTATACATGTTTATCCAAACCCTACGGTTACCATACACCATTTATTTGATACATTATACGCTTCCAATGGGTCAACTTTCCAATGGTACAATAATGGAATTGTTCTGGAAGGCGCAACCGACAGTAGTTATTTAGCCGACAGCGCCGGCAGTTATACCGTTCTTATTACCGATAAACGGGGTTGCCCTGCTATGTCCGATCCATATATAGTGGTAGGCATAAACAACATATTGGCCGATAAAATTTCGGTCTTCCCTAATCCTCTTTCCGATGGCTATTGGGAGCTATCGGTTACCGATGCTTTAATTGGTAAAGAAGCAAGCATCAGTAATAATAGCGGGCAAATATTGTGGAGCGGCCAAATCACAAAACCAAAAGCGCAAATACCTTTAAATGCCCCACCGGGTATTTATTTACTTCGCATTGCTAATGAAGGCTATACTATTACTAAAAAACTTATCCGGTTATAAAACTTTGTGTTCCTTGTGTAGCCTTTGTGTGCTTTGTGGTTGAGCTTTAAAATACATTTAACCACGGAGGGCACGAAGGTGTTACACAGAGTACACGGAGAAATTACAATCTATTCTTTGCACCCTTTGCGAAGCCCTTGCGCACTTCGCGGTTTTTGCATTGCATTTAAATTAGGCAATAATGTTTTAATAAATTATGTTTGGCAAAACGAATGCTATGACCACACGCAAACAATTTATTATTCAATCAACCATTACAACCGGAATAGGCATGTTAGGATTAAATGCATTAGCTGAAGAAAAAGAAAAATCCGCATCGAAAAACCTGCCCATTATGGTGGCAACCTGGGACCGCACCCATGCCACTGAAGCAGGTTGGAAAAAGATGACAAGCGGCGGAGGTACCAGCCTTGATGCCGTGGAAGCAGGCGGTATGGTGCAGGAATCGGACGTGGATGATATGAGCGTTGGTAAAGGTGGTTTGCCCGACCGCGATGGTTATGTAACACTGGATGCAAGCATAATGGATTACAAGGGAAACGCAGGTTCGGTTACTTTTTTACAAAATATTGTTCATGCTGTTTCAGTAGCGCGCAGAGTAATGGAAAAAACACCCCACGTAATATTAAGCGGCGATGGGGCTTATCAATTTGCCATTGCCGAAGGTTTTAAAAAAGAAAACCTGCTTACCGATGCCGCTAAACAGAAATGGATGGAGTGGAAAAAAGAATCGAAATACGAACCAATTATAAATATTGAAAAGCAGCACGATACTATTGGCCTGCTGGCTATAGACGGCAGCAACCATATAGCAGGCGCCTGCACTACCAGCGGCCTGGGTTATAAAATGCACGGCCGTGTTGGCGACTCTCCCATTGTAGGCGCTGGTATGTTTGTAGACGACGAAGTGGGCGGCGCCGTTGCGACCGGTGTGGGTGAGTTATCGCTAAAAACACTTGGTACTTTTTTAATTACCGAGCTGATGCGCAACGGAAAAACACCTCAACAAGCCTGCGAGGAAGCCATACACCGCGTTTGTCAGAAATACGAGTACAAAAAATTACAGCTCGGTTTCCTTGCCATCAACAAAAATGGCGAAGTGGGCGCATACTCCATTCAAAAGGGTTTCCAGTACGCGGTAACAATTGCCAGCGGAAGCAAAGTGTACGATGCCGATTCATTTTTGAAATAGTTTTGGGTTTGGGTGTTCTGTGTTTTGCGTTTTGTGTTCAACACAAAATCCGAAACTCAAAACCATTCCTACTTTTTTAAGGCTTTCTGTTTATAAACTTCCGCCTTCTTAAAATACTCATCGGCAGATTGCGGCTGCTGTTTCATTTGATAAGCAACACCCATGTTATACGAAATTTCGTAGGCCTCGCCGGTGGTTTGGGGTAATTCCAGGGCCATTAAAAAATCGCTAACAGCTAAATCGGGTTGATTAGCCCCTAAATGGGCTGCCCCCTTGCTCATATAGCTTTTAATAAATTTAGGGTAATACCTGATAGCCAGGTTGCACAATGCCGTTGCTGAATCGTACTTGCCTTCGTTAATATAAATATGCGACAGGTTAACCAGCGCGGTAGATAGCGGAGGGTTACTGTAAAGCAGCGCCTTTTGTAAAAAGGGCCTTGCTTCGTTTGGTTTATTTTGGTCCAGCAAAATTGCCCCGGCCTGTGCATAAGCATAGGCATCGGTGGGCCTTTCGCCAATAGCACAGCGCAGCATAGTTGCATCGCTTTCCCAAACTTTAATGTAACTTTTGGTTAGCGGCATAACCACCACTAGTAAATACAAGCCCGCAATACCTGCTGCAAACCGCGCGGCAAGTTTCCGGTTTTCAATTTCCAGTTTCGATATCCGTTTTGTAACCGCCACCGTTATCATAAACCATACGCCAAGGTAGGCCAGGTAGCTGTACCGGTCCGCCATAAGCAAATACCCCACAGGTATTATTTTCACTATCACTGCCAGGCAAACTAAAAATAACCTCAGCCCAAAAACCACTTCTTTGCGGTAAGTTTTCCATTTATCACTTACCATTACAGCAACACCGGCAGCTATTACCAGTAAACTTAAAACTGCGCATAAATAAACGCTGGTTGGGTAATTTCCTTCACCGGTTTGCATTGGATACGAGTAAAACGGCGACAGCCCAAACGGATAAATTGCCTTAATAAAATATATCCAACCCTCGTAGCAGGCAAAAACAAGGCGGTCGAATAACGGGTACCACGTCCATTCCGCCGATGACACTGCCCCCGGCGCTGCCTGGGCAATAATTGCCACAACACCAAACGTTAGCGATAAGCCGAGGAAAGTGATTTTACCGGTTATACTTTTTTGCAGGTTATTCCAGTTCCATTCTTCCTTATCGCTATAATAATCTATCAATATTAGCAACGGTGGAAGTATTACCGCCATAGCCTTTGATAATAGCGCACACACAAACAACCCCAGCGTTAGATAATACCATTTCTTTACACCTGTATTGCGATATGAGATATAGGTTAATACAGCCAGCAAAACGAAAAACACATATAACACATCTTTCAATTCGCTAACCCATGCAACCGACTCAACATGTGTTGGGTAAAGGCCAAATAGCAAAGCGATAAACGCTGCCGGGTAAAATCCCATCCTCATTTTTTTCATGAAAAGGAAAACGAGGATAGTATTAGCTGCATGAAAAAGCACGCTTACCAAATGAAATAAAAACGGGTCGGGGCCTTGCAAATAATATTCAATGCTATAAACCAGCAAGGTAAGAGGGTGATAGTTTTCCGCCACCTGCAGTGTGGTAAAAAAACCGCCAATATCCACTTGTCTTATCAAGGCATTTTCTACAATGTATCGCTGGTCATCCCAATACAGAAAACCATAGTTAAGGGCGCCGGAGTACAAAAAGATTATAAGGCAGGTGCAAACTCCAATGAACAAAATATCCCACAAGGGCGATACTTGCGGCGGCGCAGCAATGCGGGGCGGTAAAGGTTTCTTTTTCGACATTCCTGCCGGGCAAATGTTTGGGTACCCGTAAAAATAACAGATAGAAGGGAATTGTAAAACTATATCCTCTACAACGCTGTAGGCTCAACAGTAAACTTATACCCTACCCCCCTAATTGAATGAAAGTGCAACGGGTTAGCCGGATCTTTTTCAAAATATTTACGGAAGGTAACTATGTAGTTATCTATTGAACGGGTAGTGGGGTACACATCGTAGCCCCATACGTATTGTAATATCTGGTTGCGGCTTACTACCGAGTTCTTATGCTCAACCAGCAAGCGGAACAATTCCATTTGCCTGCGGGTTAATTCCACTTCCTGCCCGTTTACAGCCTTGGCCATATAGGTTATAAAATTCACCTCGTTCTCGGCAAAGCGGAAAGTTTTTAACTCCACCTCTCCTTCTGTTCCGCGCACGCTGTGTTTTACCAGCACTTTTACCCGCAGCAACAACTCTTCAAGGTTAAAAGGTTTGGTAAGGTAATCGTCGGCGCCCAGCTTAAGGCCTTCAATTTTATCCTTGCTGGTATCTTTAGCGGTAAGGAACAAAATAGGCACATCATTATTGGTTAACCGGATATTCTGGCAAACGGTAAAGCCATCCATTTCGGGCAGCATTACATCTAATATTACCAGGTTAAAACGGCGGTCTTGCATTTTCTTCAGGGCCTTTGTACCGGTATCGGCCACTTCTAACTCGTAGCCTTCCAGTTCCAGGTTCATTTTTATTGCTTCCCGAAGGTTTTCTTCGTCTTCTACTAATAGTATGCGTGAGGTCATAGCGGCTGGTTTGTTGATACTATAAGATTACAACAAAATGACAATCCAATTGTCATAGCATTGTAAAATTACGGAATCGTTCAGTTTTTATGTAACGGGAAAACCAGTTTGAATATTGTACCGCGGGGGGTATTGTCCTTAAGCGAAATATCGCCTTTGTATATTTCAACGAACCGTTTAACTATATAAAGCCCCAGCCCGGTCCCTTTTGCCCTGCGGGTATCCTCGTTGCCCACCCGGTAAAATTTCTGGAAAATTTTATCCCTTTCTTCCACCGGTATTCCTGCCCCCTGGTCGGCTACCGAAAGAATAACTTTACCATCCTGCCGTTGCAATCCCACATCAATAAACGTATCCGGCTCCGAATATTTCACCGCATTCTCCAGCAGGTTAATTACTACCGATGTAAACCCGGTAATATCCGATTGCAAAAAAATATCGGGCTCAATATGCCGGTTTACAGTTATAGCCTTTTTATTCTCACTAAACCGCTCGCTTATAACGTCCACTATTTCCGAGGCATTTAATTCCTCGTTGGCAAAGCCCGGTTCATCCCTCTCAATTTTAGCTGCAAACAAAATATTATCAACTAAAGAATTCAGCCTCTCTACATCCATCAGCGAATTACTTATCAGTTTTTCCATTTTGTCAGGCTCCAGTTTCCGCTTAATTAAAGTCTGCATGGATATTTTAATGGTGGACAGGGGCGATTTCAATTCATGCGTTATGGAAAGCAAAAAGTTGCGCTGTAATTCTGCCAGTTCCATTTCACGTAAAAAAGTTCTGCGTACCCGCCACAAGCCAAACAACAGCAGCATTACAAAGACAGCCCCTTCCGATAATATCATTACCTTCTGCCGCTTATATTTAGCCTGCACTTGCTGGAATTCGGGGGTTGAGGTGTAATTGCCACCAGCGTGGGAATAACGATAGGATATTTCATTCAACTCGATCTTTTCCTTATAAGCTGCTTCGTTTTTGGCGTACAGCAAGTAGGCCCACCATAGCGAAAACGCCACGATGTAGGCAAAAACCACGTAAAACGTTTTAAACGGGTCGGGAGAAAAAATTTTCTTCAACATGGCCGCTATTAGCATTATTATTGCCGTGCTGAATGTAGCATTTATTCCCTATCTTCAACTATGGCCCGTAAAAAGAAGAAAAAAAGCACCGAAGACTTAAGCACCGAGAATGAACTGATGAAGCTAAAGCTAATGGCCGAATTCGGTGGCGATTTTGTTGGTGGGGAGGAAATACCCCCCGACGTAGAGAACCAGTTCCTTAAACAAATTGTGCAATTTCATAAGCAACACGATAAATCGGCTATTACCACCGTATATAAATTTATTGGCGAACCGGAATACAACCACGTGCGCGACCTTACCGATAAGGAACTGCGCAAAGAGTTAAAACGCCTGATGCGCATAATGGAAAAAAACGGAGTAGGGTTGAGTGTACTGGCTGAAACCCCGCAAAGGGAAGTGTACCGCTTTATTACCGAGGAGTTATTTAAGCACGAAATTGAAGACGTAAAACTTAAAGGCTGGACCAACCAGTTTATTTACGAGGAGTTTTACCCCAATGCCGATTACGATGTGCGCAATGCCGTTGGTATTTGCCTCAATTTCCTGTTCAATAAAAACAATCCGTTCCCCGAATCGTACTTTGCCGAAGAAATGAAAAATTCTATCGGCTTAAGCATGGATGCAGGCGAACTGGAAGAAAAAGTGAAAAAATTTCATGAGGAATTTGCCAACGTAAAATTGAAAGACTTCCAGGTTACCAAAATTACAGTCGACAAAGAAGCAAATACTGCGCATGTTGTTTGCCAGGTAAACTATAGCACACAAACCGAAAAACGCAAAAAATACAAACCCGAAACCACCGAAGTGGAAATATACCTTGCTACCGACAAAGACATGGATAGCTGGTGGCAGGTGAATAGAGTAGTGAGCAGTCTGTTTTAATTGCGGATTTGGGATTGCGAATTTAAATTCTAATAAACAAATTACAAATTCCATCGAGGCAACTCATTCTTTGGAATTTGGTTATTGGAATTTGGGATTTACTTCCTTTTATTCAACTCATCCCTTATCCGCGCCGCTAATTCATAATCTTCATTATCCAGCGCGTGTTTTAGCTGGGTATTAAGGTCGGCGACAGACATTTCGGAGTAATTAGCCGGTGGGGCCTTAGGGCTTATTATTTCGGAGCTTTGTTTTTCAACGCTGGGCAGACTGCCGGCTTCTTCGTTAGGGTCGGCTTCAACACCGGCTTCAGCTAAAATTGTTTCTTCAACGTAAATCGGACAATCGAACCTAACGGCTAAAGCCAATGCATCGGAAGTGCGCGAGTCAATTTCAAAGGTTTCGCCGCCCTTACGACAGACCAGGTTTGAGTAAAATACCCCATCCAGCAGTTTAGTAATATAGATGTATTCCAGTTCCACTTCGAAGGTATCGCAAATGGTTTTCATAAGGTCATGGGTAAGCGGGCGCGAGGGCTTCATGTTATCCAACGCCACAGCAATACTCTGCGCTTCGAAAGCCCCTATTACTATGGGCAACCGCCTCATCCCTCCTACCTCGCCCAATACCACAGCAAACGAGTGCGATTGGGTAACGCTGTGGGAAAGCGCTATTATTTCCAGTTCAACTTTCTTCATTCTAAAGAGTGCGAAAAGTAAGAGGAATTTTCCTAAACCTCAAAAAACATGCAGAAATTGTGCGGAAGTGCGGCTGCGTTAATGTGTTGATGTTAATAGAACCATTGGTTTTCAACATCAATACGTTCACACTTCAACACATTCGCACATTAGTGAGCTGCCTTAAACTTCTTATACTCTGCTATCAGTTGGGGCACTACCTGGAAAGCGTCGCCTACAACACCGTAGTCAGCAGCTTTAAAGAATGGAGCTTCAGGGTCAGAGTTAATAACTACTATTACCTTGCTGCCATTTACACCTGCCAGGTGCTGTATAGCGCCAGAAATACCAATGGCAATATACAGGTTGGGACGTACCGTTAAACCGGTTTGGCCCACGTGCTCGTTATGCGGGCGCCAGTCAACATCGGCAACCGGGCGCGAGCAGGCCGTAGCGGCCCCCATTTCGCGGGCAAGTTCTTCTATCATGCCCCAGTTTTCGGGGCCTTTTAGTCCGCGGCCACCACTAACCACAATATCGGCTTCGCCTAAAGGTATAGCGCCGCTTACTTTATCAACGCTTTTTGCCTTTACTGCAAAATCGGCATCCGATACCGTAGCGCTAAATGCCTCAACAGTAGCCGTGCCGGTACCTTTTACAGGAGAAAGTGAGTTGGGGTTAACAGAGATAATTTTTTTATCGGTAGCCACACTATATTCAGCCCATGCCTTACCGGAGAATACATTTTTACGAACGGTAATGGTATTGCCGCTTACAGTGGGTAAAGCCACTGCACCCGGAACATAACCGGCTTTCAATTTCACGCTTAAACGAGAACAAAGCAGCTTACCATTCTGGTTAAATGAGCTAACCACAACTTTGGCACCTGCTTTATCGGCTGCTTCAGCAATAGCTTTGCTGTATGCGCCAGAGTCGAAAGTATTAAAGCGCGCATCGTTTACATGCAACACTTTTTTTACACCTACTTGTCCTAAACCCGCTAACACATCACCCGATGCCTCGCCTAAAACAATTGCTATTGAATCGCCTCCGGCGGTTTCCGCCAGTTTGGAGCCATAATAAGCAGCTTCCAGCGAAGCTTTTTTCACTTTTCCATCTGCAACTTCTACAAAACTAAGTACGGCCATGTATTTATTATTGATTACTGATTATTGATTATTTCTTATTACTCACTATTGCCTATTCACTATTTACTATTCACTTATTGCCAACTTCTTTTCCATTGTCAAATTGTCATATGTCAAATTACTTTCGCTTCCTCATGTAACAACCGCACCAACTCCGCCATATTATCCGGGGCGATCATTTTCACTTCTTTCGCCTTATCGGGTAAATGGTATTTTGCAATAGTGGTAAGCTTTTCAGCATCCACCGCTGGTACAACCGCTAATGGCTTGGTGCGCGCCGCCATTATTCCTTTCATATTGGGTATGCGCGCCTCGGCAAGGTCTTTCATACCGCCCACTACCATCGGAAGTTTCGCTTCAACCGTTTCGGTGCCGCCTTCAATTTCGCGCTTAATGGTAGCAACCCCTCCTTCTACCTGTAAGTTCGAAGCCAGGATAACACAAGGCAGGTTTAGCATTTCGGCCACCATGCCTGTAATTTCAAACGAATTATAGTCAATGGTTTCTTTACCTGTTATAATAAGGTCGTAATTCTCCGCTTTAGCGTGGTTAGCTATTTGGGCAGCTACAAAGTAAGCATCGGCCGGGTCTGCGTCTACACGCACAGCCTTATCGGCACCAATGGCCAATGCCTTACGGATTACCTGCTCGCTATCGGCCTTGCCCACGTGTATTACCACTACTTCACCGCCCTGCTTCTCCTTTAACTCAATGGCGCGCACAAGGGCGTACCACTCGTCGGTTGGGTTCATAATAAAGGTAACGCCATCGGGGTTAAAACGGGTATCGCCGTCAGTAAAAGCAATTTTTGAGGTGGTATCGGGTACTTTGGCTATAGGCACTAATATCTTCATCGTTATATTTTAAAATTGACGTGCGAAAATATGGATATTTGATAATTGTCAAAACGCCGAATGACTAACAACGAAAGACTAGCTAAACTTAAAGAAATGGAACAGGCCAAACCCACCGACCCGTTCCTGAAGTTTGCTATTGCATTGGAATACTTAAGCCAAAGCCAACTTATTGAAGCACAGCAACAGTTTGAAAGCCTAATAAAGCATTATCCCAGCTACCTGCCCACCTACTACCAGGCTGGTAAATTATATGAGGATACAGGAAATATATTGCAGGCAACCCGATGCTACCAGGCTGGAATTGAACTGGCTAAAACTACCGGCGACACAAAAACCACGAACGAACTAAAAGAAGCATTATCCTTGCTGGCCGATGAATAAGAATAAAACCCTGCTTCAAAAGTTTATTGAGTTCAACGCTCAAAAGCGGATGGCCAATGCGCACAAGCGCACCTTGCTGGCCGTTAGCGGGGGTATGGATTCGGTGGTTATGTGCCACTTATACCATAAGGCGGGTTTTCCGTTTGGCATTGCGCATTGCAACTTTAAACTGCGTGGCGAAGAATCAGATGCCGACGAAAAGTTCGTATTAGAGCTTGGTAAAAAATACGGAATAAAGGTTTTTATCAAAACTTTCGAAACCGAAAAGTACGCCACACAAAAGAATATTTCCATCCAGGTTGCTGCCAGGGAGTTGCGCTACCAATGGTTCGAAGAATTACGCAACAAAGAAAAATACCGGCTAATTGCCACGGCTCATCAACTGAATGACAATATTGAAACCATTTTTTACAACCTTATTAAAGGAACCGGTATTAGGGGGTTAAGGGGTATACCGGTACGACAAGGCAACATCATCCGCCCAATGCTTTTTGCCAGCCGTGAGGAAATAGAAAACTATTTAAAAAGCGAGAAGCTAACTTTTAGAGAAGATAGCAGCAACCAGAGCGATAAATACACCCGCAATAAAATAAGGCACCACCTTATTCCTTTAATGAAGGAAATCAATCCTTCATTAGAAGTTACTCTTTCTGAAAAGATTGAACTCTTCACTCAATTGGAGCACCTTTACGAAAAACAAACCGGCAAAAACAGCAACCAGCTTTTTCTTAAGAGGGCATCGGATATTTATATCCCCATTGCTAAATTGAAAAAGACCTCAAACGCTGCTGATGTATTATACGAATTCCTGAAAGATTACGGCTTTAACGGTGAACAGGTACAGGATATGCTGGCAACTATAAACGAAACGGCCGGCAAACAGTTCATTTCTTCAAAAGCCCGCGTTATTAAGGACCGCCGCTTTTTTATCCTTACTCACCTACCCGAAAAGGATTTTACAATTAAGTTGATTGAAGAAAAAGATTCAGAAGTAAAACTGGATAGCGCTTCACTAAAAATAACCGGCGTATCTAATCCCAAAATAACAGCCGACACTTCTACTGCCTTTATCGATAAAAGCAAACTGTTATTCCCATTAACCATACGCAGGTGGAAGGCCGGCGATTACTTCTACCCCATTGGCATGGGAATGAAAAAGAAAAAGGTGAAAAAGTTTTTAACCGATGAAAAAGTACCGCTACACCAAAAAGAAAACTGCTGGGTAATTGAATCGGGCGAGCGCATAGTTTGGCTGGTAGGCTACAGGTTAGATGAGCGGTTTAAGGTAACAGAATCCACGAAGGATGTGGTTAAAATGAAATTATCGTAGATGCGGAAATACTATATTCACGCAATGAATTTTAAACCCGTTTACCCAATAGTTATTGGCATTTTATTGTGCGCAGTATACGTGCTGCCCTCTTGCAATTCAAAGAAAACAGAATCGACAGTTGCTAAAACTGACACAACTGCTACCTCTACAACCCCGGTAAATACTATTAACCTGCCCCATGCCGATACCAGCTTAATACCAATACTGGCCAAAGTAATAGATGATGCTTTAGATGCCAGTGCTAAAAAAGACTACAATCGCCTTGGGTCATTAATTATTTATATCGGCCCGGATATGAACAGGTTGGCCCGCGATGTATACCGCCCTAAAAACCCTTACGAAAAAAATGTGATGCGCATTACCGGCGATGTATTTAATAAGTGGAACAGGGATATTGAGTCGAAAGATTATACCCGCGTGTTTGAAATGGACCAGCCGAACGGCGTAAAAATGCCGGTGCTGGAAGTGCTGTTCGTTTCTAAAAAATCGGTCGACCGCAAATTCTTCGGCTTTTTAAATACCGCCAATGGCTATAAAATACTGGATGTTACTACCCACATTTAATTGCTGGTAATAGTAATGCTGGTATCGCCAGTTAACCCATTCAACTGCCCAAAGGAAAAAGTGTAACGGGTTACAGTACCGGAATCGCCCGCTTTATAGGAGTAAAACTGGTTGAAGAAGGTTGTGTAAAGGTTCATGTTTTGTATAACACTATCGGGCTGGTCGTTTACCTTCACCGATATTTTGCCCGAGGTAAGCAGCTGTTCCGTTCCCGCTTTGCGGGCAGTAAGAAATACCGAAAAAATGGTTCCATGCTTTAGGGTAGTGTCATTCGAGACATATACAGTTGTACCATATAGAGTTACATCCGGCGGCGTATTGTTCGACTTCAGGCACGAAGAGAAAAATACCACCAGGGCACATAATACAAGGGTACAAAGTATCCAACGCTCTCTTTTCATGCTGCAAACATAGTTTTCCCCGGTCAATTAAAAACGCCAGGTATTGACAATAGTATATTAACGTCCTATTTTGTATTATAGCACATCAAAATTAGTTGTGGAAACATCAAAAAATGGTTAGATTTGGTTAGCCTTTAAGGCTTTATGAAAAAAGCTTCCGATAACGAGAACATCAAGCCTGACTTCCGGCGGTTATTTGAATCAGTGCCGGGCAACTACCTTATTTTATCTCCTACCCTAAGTATAGTGGCAGTAAGCGATGCTTATTTAAAGGCCACCATGACTAAACGGACTGATATAGTAGGCCTGTCTTTATTTGAAGTTTTTCCTGATAACCCCGATGACCCGGCTGCAACAGGCACCGCCAATTTACGGGCATCGCTAAACAGGGTTTTACAGACAAAAGAGCCCGATACAATGGCTGTTCAGAAATACGATATTCAGCGCCCTGCTGCCGAAGGCGGTGGTTTCGAAGAGCGTTTCTGGAGCCCGCTTAATACACCTGTGTTGGGTAAGGATAGGGAGCTACTATACATTATTCATAAGGTGGAGGATGTAACCGACTTTGTAAAGCTGAAATCAAAGGGCACCGAACAATCGAAAATTACAGAAGAGCTGCTGCACCGCGCATCGCAGATGGAGAACGAGATATTGCAACGTGCCCAGGAACTACAGGATGCTAACAAGCAATTGCGCGAAGCCGAAAAGGCAAAGAGCGAGTTTTTCGCCAACGTTTCTCACGAGTTCCGCACACCTTTATCGCTCATACTCGCCCCGCTCGAAACACTTTTATCGCAGCGAAAGAGCGAGATACCGAACTCGCAATTGCAACTGTTACAGGTGGTACATAACAACGCTATACGCTTGTTGCAAATGGTAACCGGCCTCCTCGATTTTGCCAAAGTGGAAGCGGGCAAAATGAAAACCCACCCGGAACCGACCGATATTACCGCGCTTGCCTCGTCGGTATTGAACGAATTTGAAGCTTTGATGCGCGGTAAGAACATTGAGCTGGTAAGTGAAATGAAAGTGCCGGATTCGTACATTATGATTGACCGGTACCTGTTCGAGCGCATTTTGTTCAACCTGCTGTCAAATGCGGCTAAGTTTACCCTGGATGGTGGACGGGTTACCGTTGTGTTAAAACTTACCGGCGAAAAACTTCGTTTAAGTATATCGGATACCGGTATAGGTATTGCCGAAAACGATAAAGAGAATTTGTTTAAAATGTTCTACCAGGCCGAAGGCTCCTCTACCCGCCGCTACGATGGTACAGGTTTGGGGCTGGCTATGGTGAAGGAGTTTGCCGAATTGATGGGAGGAAGTGTTACTGTAAAAAGCACCCCCGGCAAAGGCAGTACCTTTGTAGTGGAATGTATTGCGCCTGCGGCCAACACCGTGCCCGAAAGGATTTATGCAGCCCACGGTTCGCCCATAGTGCCGCAATATGTTATTCCGCAGGAAGGAGAAACAAGTTATGAAGGTGAGGAAGCCGATGCAAATAATGAAGAGCAGGTTAAATTGCTGGTTTGCGAGGATAACGAGGAGTTGTCGTCCTACATAGTTTCGCTTTTAAAAGATGATTGCCATATTAAGGTGGCAAGGGATGGCGAAGAAGGCTTGCACATGGTAGAAACCTGGAAGCCGGATATGGTACTTACCGATGTAATGATGCCGGTGGTGAACGGCATAGAAGTTTGCAGAAGTATAAAATCTCACCCGGAAACTTCGGGTATAATTGTAGTGCTTTTAACAGCACTAACCCAGCGCGATGCACTAATAAAGGGATGGGAAGCAAAGGCGGATGAATACCTCTTTAAGCCCTTCCACCCTACGGAACTTGTTACGCGTATGAACTCGCTGTTTACTGTAGTGAAAGAGCGGAAAAAGGCAGCAAAATTTGCAGAGCAAAAAACCATGGAACTGCTGCGAACCAACTCCGAATTAGAGGCCTTCAGCTATTCTGTTTCGCACGACCTTCGCGCACCATTACGCGTAATTAGCGGCTTCTCTAAAATACTGGCGGAAGAATACGCCGATAAACTGGACGATAACGGTAACCAAACCCTGCGCGTTATTAACGAAAACGCCGCAAGAATGGACCAGTTGATTGACGACCTGCTTAACTTCAGTCGCGTTAGCCGCACCGAACTGCAAAAACAGGATATTGATATGAATGCGTTGCTGGAAGACATTACTGCCAATATTAAACTAACCGACAAAAATTTTTCGGCAGTTATACGCCTGAAAGAATTAAAAACCGCGTACGGCGACGTGCAGCTTATGCGCCAGGTTTGGATCAATCTGCTTTCAAACGCCATAAAATATTCCAGAAACAAGCAGATGCCGGTAATTGAAATAGGGTGCCGCAATATAGATGATATACCTACCTATTATATAAAGGATAACGGCGTAGGGTTCGATATGCAATATGCCGGCAAACTATTCGGCGTATTTCACCGGATGCATAATTCATCGGAGTTTGAAGGTACTGGTGTTGGGCTGGCGCTCGTTCAGCGCATTATTAGCCGCCACGGGGGAAGGATTTGGGCCGATGCCAAAGTGAATGAAGGGGCAGCGTTCTATTTTACCCTGCCAGGAAAGGCCTGATTTGGGTTATACACCACCTGTAGTTTATCTTTATCTATCGTTTCTTCGCTTAATGTTGTTCCTTTTACAACCGGCGCCGGTTTGCCTTCTTTCAATGTTACCGGTGCGGTAAAAACCCTTGCTTCATCCCATAAACCGGCAGATATAAAACTACTTAACGTTGCTGCCCCTCCCTCCACAATTACAGATTGTATATCGTTCTTCCATAAATATTCAAGCATTTGAGAAGGCACGTCTTTCACAAAATCCATTTGCACAAATCTTATATCTCCTTCTTGTGCATTCCGGTTGGCGTTAAATACCCAAACCTGTCCATCGCCAAACACTTTATGTTTGGTAGCTCTTGAAATATCCTTCGCTAAAACTAACCGTAATGGATTTTTGCCTTCCACCAACCTTGTAGTTAGTATGGGGTTATCAATCTCCAGCGTTTTGCGGCCAATTAATATGGCCTGTTCTTCGCTGCGCCATTGGTGTACCAGCTTTTTTGAAAGCCCGCCGGTAAGCCACTGTTGCTTTGGCTCATTAGGAGCAATAAATCCATCCACCGACTGCGCCCATTTAAGGATGATGTAAGGACGCTTTTGGGTGTGGTAGGTAATAAACCGGCGATTCATAAAATCGGTTTCGGCTTTTAATACATTGGTAATTACTTCTACTCCTGCCCCCTTTAATTTGCGGATACCATTACCTGCTACCAGCGGGTTTGGGTCATTGCTGCCTACTACCACTTTGGGTATTTGATGCTTAATAATTAAATCCGCGCACGGGGGCGTTTTGCCATGATGCGAGCAAGGCTCAAGGCTTACGTATAGTGTTGCATCTTTCAATAAAGCCTTATCGTTAACCGAGTTAATGGCGTTCACCTCGGCATGTGCTTGCCCCAATTTTTGGTGGAACCCCTCGCCTATTATCTTTCCCTCGCGAACAATTACACAACCCACCATAGGGTTAGGCGCTACGTTACCAAGGCCTTTTACAGCAAGGTCAATGCAGCGTAGCATGTATGGTTCGTCCGTATTCACCGGGCAAAGCTAAAAATCTAACCATAGCCGTGTTACCAAAACTTCTTTACTTTGAACCAATGACCCTTAGTGAACTTCAAAAGCAATACCACGAAAAACTTAGCGCTATATATAGCGAGCGCGAAGCCCGCAGCATCACCCAATTGGTATTCGAAAAGCTGTTGCAGGTAAATAAACTGCAAATGGCTTTTGAACGCTTTCGTTTACTAACCGGTGAACAGCAAACACAATTAGAATTGGTTTTACAACGTTTGGCGGAGCACGAACCCGCACAATACATTTTAGGCGAAGCCGATTTTTGTGGGTTAAAATTTAAAGTAGATAGGAATGTATTAATCCCCCGGCCTGAAACGGAGGAGTTAGTCCATTGGATAAGCGAAGAACAAAAAGCTTCTCCCCAATTTCGATTGTTGGACCTTGGTACCGGCAGCGGGTGCATTCCAATTGCACTGTCAAAGCAATTTCCAAAGGCCACCATTGAAGCCTGTGATATTAGTGAAGCGGCCCTAAACATTGCACAACAGAATAATGTACTCAATCAAACCAATGCGAAATTTTACCCGTTAGATATTTTGACAGGTTTACTGGCGGAAAACACCTATGATATTATTGTAAGCAATCCGCCTTACATAACCCAGGGCGAAAAAGAAATGCTGGCAGCTAATGTGATAAAGCATGAGCCCCACCTTGCCCTCTTTGCCCCCGGTGGCGACGATTTAATTTTCTACCGGGTAATTGCTCAAAAGGCTACGATTGCATTAACCAAAAAAGGCAAGCTGTTTTTTGAAATCAACCAATACAAAGGGGAAGAAATTAAAGCCTTGCTTAAGGGTTTGGGCTATACTGAAGTTACGCTAAAAAAAGACATTCATGGGGCCAACCGGATGGTAAAGGCCCAGCTATAAAAGCTACATCTTTTGGACCATTCCGCTTGTATCGTTTGCGGCCGCCACCGGCGCGGGCATTGCCTCGCATATCTTTCTCAATCCATCTAAACCATGTTCCATATTACCGCCCATATCTTTTTCAACCTCTAAACCATACAACCTGCCAAAAGGATATTTCAAGCCTCCGCGAATGGTCCAGCTAACTTTTGTAACGCCTTTTTCCTCATCCAGTATCCACATCACTTTGGCATTGGCATTCATAGGGCTGGTTATTTCCAGGTCTTCGCTAATCGATTCGTTGGTTGAGGCAAAGGCTATGGTTAAGGAACCGGCGCCCATTTTCTTGCTGTCCCAGTTACTTCTATGCCCAATTTTACCAGGCTCATTTTCAACCCAGTATTTCATTTCGGTATCCTTTTCCTTCCATGGATCCCATTTCGAGGCGTTATTAAAGTCCGCTATTTGGCCATATACTAAGCTGGCGGGCTGCTTAATTTCCACCGTTTTATTAATGGAGTAGCTTTTGGGTAAAAAGTAAACCCCCACAGCTACTATAAACAATATTATACCTATGGCAATAAATATGTTTTTGAGGATTTTCATAAGCAATAGTTTTAATATTGCGAGGTAAGATATAACAACTTTTTACAAAAACGAATGAATTTTATCAGCAGGCAGTTGCATTAAACAGTTTTGGGTTAACTTTGCCCAAACATAGCTATGAAAAGGCTGCATATTATACTACTGGTTTTAGTGGCCACAAGTGTGGGTGTTATACTGGCTATGACCGGCGACTACACAACTTACGCCAACTTTATTGAAGCAAAACAAAAAGAAGGCAAATCGGTGAACGTGGTAGGTTACCTGGTTAAAGATAAGCCTATGCAGTACGACCCGCAAAAAGACCCCAACTACTTTTCGTTCATAATGACTGATAAGGAAGGCAACCAGAATGAAGTGGTATACCTTGGATCGAAGCCGCAAGACTTTGAACGCAGCGAACAGGTTGTGGTAAAGGGCACCATGGCCGGCCAGGTTTTTAAGTGCTCCGAAATATCAATGAAATGCCCTTCGAAATACGTGAATGACGAGATCACCTTGAAGGAAACTAACGTAACGGTGAAATCGAAGATCTAATCTCCTGATGTTATTAAACATTTTTTCAGAGCGCTTTGGTTCGGGCGGGTTTTTAAATGAAAACTTATGGCTGGGCAATCTCGGTCACTTTTTTATAGTGGCCAGTTTTTGCGGCGCGTTGCTTGCCTTTATCTCCTACTTTGCTGCGGAGTTTTCACCTGCTAATGAATCAAGCTGGCGAAAACTGGCGCGTGCGTCATACATAATTCACGGCGCTTGCATTATTGGAATCTTTGTGCTCTTGTTTGTAATGATACTCAAACACCGGTTCGAATATCATTACGCCTGGAGGCATTCCAGCATCGAGTTGCCGCTTAAATATATTATCTCCAGCTTTTGGGAGGGACAAGAAGGCAGTTTTCTGCTTTGGCAGTTTTGGTTAGTAGTGCTGGGTGTAGCAGGAATTTTTACCCTAAAAAATTACGAGAACCCGGTAATGGGCTTTACTGCACTTACACAGGTGTTCCTCGGTTCAATGGTATTGGGTATTTATATTTTCGGGCATAAAATAGGCAGCAACCCATTTACACTTTTGCGCAACGAAATGGGCGAAGCGCCTGTTTTCCAGCGCTCCAATTACCTTGAATTCATAAAAGACGGCAACGGCTTAAATCCGCTGCTGCAAAACTATTGGATGACCATACACCCGCCCGTACTATTCTGCGGCTTTGCTTCGGTTACTATACCTTTTGCATTTGCGGTTAGCAGTCTGCTGCGAAAAGATTGGAACGGATGGATAAAACCCGCCATGCCCTGGACTTTATTTTCCGTGGCAATATTAGGCACCGGTATATTAATGGGCGGCGCATGGGCGTACGAGTCGTTAAGCTTCGGCGGCTTTTGGGCCTGGGACCCAGTGGAGAATATGAGTTTCGTACCGTGGCTGATGGTGGTGGCTGGTTTGCATATGATGGCGGTATACCGGTATACCAAACACTCCCTTATTACCACTTATGTATTTTTCATTCTTGCCTTTGGTTTTGTTCTGTACTCTACCTTTTTAACCCGCAGCGGAATATTAGGCGATACATCGGTACACGCCTTTACCGATTTAGGCATGACCGGCCAGTTGCTTATTTACATGTTCTTCTTCCTTACCGTTTCATTTACGCTTCTTTTTATCCGCGTTATTAAAAAACAAATACCGCAGGTACACCAGGAAGAAGATTTCTTCAGCCGCGAATTTTGGATGTTTATCGGTACGCTCGTACTTTTTCTGTCGGCAATACAAATGACCTTTACTACCTCCATACCCGTTTGGAACATTATACTGGAACCGGTATTTAAAGAAATGAAGTGGCAAAAGCTGGCCCCACCCGTTAATGTGGTTAACCACTACAACAGCATACAAGTGTTTCTGGGCATACTGGCCGGTTTGCTTACCGGTGCAGCCCAATACCTTGCCTATAAAACCGGAAGGCTGCCACATGCTGCGCGGTGGGCGGCTTATACTTTTGCGCTTTCTATTGTATTGGCAGTTACCATTGCACTAACATCCGGTATCGATATAACCCAACAACACATAATTGACTTTAGCAAGTTTTCATCCAATGTTTTCCTCAAGTTTCCTTTTCTATCAACCATGTTTATGTTTCTTATTGCTGCCTTGTATGCTGCTTTGGGGAACCTTGCTTACCTGTTGTTTGTTATAAAAGGGAATTTCCGCTTATCGGGTGGAAGCATTGCGCACTTTGGGTTTGGGGTATTTTTAATTGGCGTTTTAATTTCCCAGGGTAAAAAGGAAGTTATATCCATTAACCGGCAGGGCATTAACTTTGGTAAGGAGTTTAAGATGAGCGAAAAAATGGAGAACATTCTCTTGCTCCGCGACTCAACCCTTGTAATGGGCGATTACGAAGTAACCTATACCGGCACCAAAGAGGAAAAGCCCAATCATTTCTATTTAGTGCGTTATGCAAGAAAGGATAAACATAGCAACCAGGTGGCGGAAGAATTTACCCTGTTGCCTAACGCACAATTAAACCCCAAAATGGGACTTGTTGCCAACCCCGATACCAAACATTACCTAACGAAAGATGTTTTTACACACGTTTCATCGGTACCGGATAACTCGCATTTAAAAGACAGCATTTTTACGGTAGCGGTTGGTGTAAAAGACTCGTTTACTAATAAGAATACAACAGTGGTATTAGAAGCGCTTGACCCTAACCCGGTGCTGCCCGATAGCTTTGATAAAGAAAAAAAGCTAATAGCCGGTATTAACATTTTAGTAAAAACCGGTGGCAAAATTTATAAAGCCCAACCGGTATTTATTATTGAACTTACCGATAACTCTATAAACTCCATTCCGGCTGAAGTAAAGGAACTCGGTCTAACTTTTAATGTGGACCGGATTGACCCCAACACTAAAAAAGTAACCCTTTCGGTAAAAGAGACCGAAAAACCCGCCGACTTTATAATTATGAAGGCTATTATATTCCCCTACATTAACCTGGTGTGGCTGGGTGGCATAATTACCTTCCTGGGTTCCCTAATAAGCATGTACCGCCGCAGTAGGGAGAATTAACCTGCTTTGGCAGGGGATTTGTCATAATATTGTATATATCTGTTAAATAACCAGTAAGGGAGAAATTAAAATTGGTTGTTTCAACATTTAATCGTTACTTTGATAAAAATCAGATCACTATGAAAAAGATTTTTACTTCAGTACTCTTTACCACACTTACTTTCCTTTCCATCCAAACCTTTGCTACTAAGATTATAGTTACTGCGGAAAACTACAAGTTTACCCCCGATAGCTTCGATTGCAATGTGGGCGATACCATAACCTGGCATTATACTGGTGGCTTTGGGCATGAACCCGCATCTACTACTATCCCTAATGGCGCCGCAACCTGGACTGTGGATGTAAACAGCGGCAGCCCTGATGCGTCGTACGTTGTTACCGTATCGGGCACTTACAATTATGTTTGCAATTTTCATATTGGCGATGGCATGGTGGGGAAATTTATTGCCCATCCTGCAGTGTCAACCAATATAACTGCATTACCGGTTGAAAGGCCAATTAAGGTTTTTCCTTCACCATTCCATAATACTTTAACTATTGATCTTAACCAAAATACTTCTTTTAAAAATGAGGTTACAGTTGAATTAACCAACAGCATTGGCGAGCGAAAAATTGCCACCACTTCTCGCGAGATATTCAATAATGCCATAACGCTGGATGTATCGGATCTGGCGCAGGGCATGTATTTTGTTACCATCAGCGACGGCAACCTGAAAAAGACATACCGGGTTATTAAATCCGAGTAATCTTCCCATGTGATTTGTTTAAGGGGGGTCCCGGTGCTACCGGGACTTCTTTTTTTATACGATTAGCGGTTATATTTACCACATAACCGTAGCGTATGAAAAAGCTATTATTCTGCACTATTGCCCTTTTTAATTTATTGGCCGCAAGCGCACAGCTAATGGTAAGCACCTATGCAGGCGACGGCTATGCGAAGCTTAAAAACGGGCAGCGCGATACCTGCTCGTTTAATGGCCCGTGGGGCATGTGCGTCGATAAAAATAACAACCTGTATGTGGCCGATGCCGGGAACAACTGCATCCGTAAAATAAATATTGCCACCGGTGCGGTAAGTACAGTAGCAGGCGGGGCCGCCGGTTACAGGGACAGCACTGCCCTTTATGCCCTATTTCACACACCGGTCGATATTTGCGTAGACGATACCGGCAGCCTGTATGTAAGCGATTTCGACAACCAATGCGTGCGCAAAATATCTATCGATAACACGGTTACAACCATTGCGGGTAGCAGGATACAAAAACCAGGATACCGGGATGATATTTCCGATAGCGCCTTGTTTCAATACCCCCGCGGTATATGCATTAACAAAGCAGGTGATATTTTTGTAGGCGATAGCTGGAACCACCGTATCCGCAAAATCGACAACAAAACATGGGATGTTACCACTTATGCCGGGGGAGGGATAACCGGGGTGGGAAGCGCTGGGGCACTGGTAGATACTAAAGACACCGCCGCACGCTTTAACGTACCCTGCGGTTTGTTTATGGATAATGTGGGGGCTATTTATGTAGCTGATGCCTACAACCACCGCATACGAAAAGTTGATACCGATAGAAATGTTACCACTATTGCCGGGAGCGGGCCTACCGGTAAATTTAGCGGCGGTTTCGCCGATGGCGACACCACTACTACCCTATTCAACACCCCTACCGAAGTATATGTAAATGGCAAGCAAATTTATGTTGGCGATTTAGTAAACAACCGGGTAAGGTTAATTAATTTGCTAACCGACTCGGTTTTTACGCTGGCAGGGATAGGAACTGCCGGATATACTGATGAAGTGGATAGCCTGGCCGAATTTAATAACCCCCGTGGCATGGCAGTTGATACATCCGGCAAAATACTTTACCTGGCAGATTGGACGAACAACGTAATACGCGCTATAGAATTAAGCACCGGTGAAACCGTAAACGTAATTTCGCTAAATGCTGAAGCAGGTATCAACGTTTTCCCTAACCCTTTTACAGCGCAAGTAACAGTATCGGGGCTCATCGCCGGTGAAAAGACACTGAAACTGTTTGACGTAAACGGCAAACAGCTAAATAGCTGGCAGGTTGCTGCAACGCACACAACTTTAGATTTACACCTTTTACCGGTTGGCACCTATTTATTGCAATACACCAATACCAATGGACAAACGGTTACCGGTAAAATTGTAAAGATAAACAACTAAACGCCTCCGCTTATAACCACCTATGGTATTCCTGGTCCTTTCCTTTACCTGTGCCGCCATACTTATACTGTTGTTTAAGGTATTTGAACGGCAGGGCATACCGGTTTTTCCTGCCATTGTAGTTAATTATTGGACTGCAGCGCTTTGCGGGCTTTTTGTTTTACCGGATAAGCAGGCGCTGCTGAACGGAAGCATAATGGGCAGTAACTGGTTTCCTCTCGCTATTATTCTTGGAATACTTTTTATCAATGTATTTAACCTAACCAGCATTACCACCTTAAAGTTTGGGGTATCCACCGCTTCGGTTGCATCAAAATTAAGTTTGGTGTTCCCGGTTATGCTGGCATTTGCCATTTACCACGAAGGTTTAAATTGGCTTAAAGGCGCAGGTATTGCAGCAGCAATTGTGGCGGTAGTACTTTCTTCCATCAAAGAGAAACAAACGCTAAAAAACGACACCGGTTTTATATTAAAATTCCTACCCTACCTGGTATTTATTGGCAATGGCATTTGCGATAGTTTAACCCAGTTTGCCAACAAACATTATTTAATGAGCGGGGGAAGCGAAGGGTTTTCGATGTTTGTTTTTTTGTCGGCCGCCGTAACCGGAACCTGCTTCCTGGTATGGGAGGCGCTGAAGGGGCGATTTGCTATGCATTATAAAAGCATAACAGGCGGAATAGCGTTGGGTGTACCTAATTACCTGTCGTATATTTTAATACTAAAGGCGCTGGCTACCTTAAGTTGGGGCAGCTCGGTCGTATTCCCCGTTAGCAACCTGGGTACAGTTGCGGTTGCTTCGGTTACGGGCTTTGTGGTATTTAAAGAAAAAATATCGAAAGTAAACCTGCTGGGGCTTATCTTTGCCGTAGTTGCCATTGTTTTCATCATCCTTTCAAACTATTATTGAGCAGGTGGAGTCCTTCAAAAAATATGTCGCGTTTTTATTGCTGCTATCGGTATGCCTGTTACAGGCTCAAAAAAAGGATGGCAACTACTGGCCTGCACAGTATAAAAGCGGGTTTTGTAATTCCAACTTTCAAACCATTGTTTTACCTGCCGCAAATACCACAGATAATATTGCCGCTTACCTTAAAGCAAATGTTACCAACCTACAAGGCAAAAAAACAGACCTGAAATTAAACTACCGGAAAGAAAGCCTTGCAGGAATACATTATTCCTTTATCCAACTCTATGCAGGCGTACCGGTCTATCAATCTGAAATAAAAGTAAATACCGATAAGCACAATACTATTCTCTCTATTTTCGATAACTCCTTCAATACAAGCGACTGGAACATTAATATTACCGGCGCCGGCTCCCACCCGGTAATTGCTATTAACCCTAAAACCGAAGAAGCGGTGTTAGCCAACCGCTCAATTATCAATCACTCAAAGGAAGTTATTAGCACCGGTCCACGGGAAATAATTTACCAGCAGGATTTGAATATGTACGCCGCCCCCGATTCGTTGGTTACGGGAAAAATATTTAACCCCGACCCGCTTACCACCGCCGGGCAGTTCTACGATACCAATACCGTTTACGCCAACCACAACGACTCCGATTTTTCCTGGATGGACGCGCAACAACAAACCGTGCAGTTTAATGCTTTGTTTGATGGCGACAGCTTTAGACTTTTGAACGACTATGTCCGCGTTCTCGATTTCGATCCTCCTGCAATCCGCCCGGTAGTATCGGTTACCCCACAATTTAAATTCAACCGTTCACAAAGTGGCTTCGAGGATGTAAATGCGTTTTACCACCTAACACACTACCGCAACTACATCAACAGCCTCGGTTTCGATGCTGCAAACGAAACAATTGATGTAGATACACACGCGCAGGGTGAAACCAGCGATCCCGATAACTCCTTTTTTGCCCCCGGTTACAGCCCCAGGCGTATATTTTATGGTATCGGTGGCGTAAACGATGCCGAAGATGCCGATGTAATTATTCACGAGTACGGCCATTTCATTTCATACAATGCCGCACCAGGTAGCAATAACGGCAAGGAACGCAACTCGTTAGATGAGGCCTTTGGCGATTATAATGCTGCTTCCTATTCGCGCAGTCTTAATACTTTTAACCAGGATTGGGTTTACAATTGGGACGGGCACAACCAGTTTTGGAAAGGTCGGGTTGTCAATTCCACCAAGGTATACCCTAACGACCTTGTAAGCAGCAGCATATACCCCAATGCAGAAATATGGTCTGCAGTTTTATTTGCGTTGAATAAGGAAATAGGCCGTGGCCCAACGGACAGCCTGGTACTGGAAACACATTACAATTATGCCAGCAACATATCCATGCTGGATGCGGCGCAAATACTTATAGCTTCCGACGAACTGTTGTTTAACGGCCAATATTTTTGCCCGATTTATAAGCACCTGCTTGAGCATGGTTTAATAACTTTTAACCGTAATTCGGGCTGCGCATTAACCGGTATAAACGAGGAACCAGAATTGGGTGTACAAGTGATTCAAAATGGCAACCGCTTTACAGTAATTCAAAATGAGGCCAAACCAATATGGATAGACATTTACAGCCTAACAGGTCAAAAAATTATTTCATTAACCACCGACCAGGCCGCATACACTTACACCAATACCAGCCTTGCAAATGGACTGTACCTGCTAAATATCCATTCGGGAAATGCATCGGCAGGGTTTAAATGGTTAAAAACACTGTAGAGACACCATGCTGGCGTCTCCGGGACGCGAACATCGCATCCCTACCTTCGGATAATGCCCAAATTCATTCCCAGCCGCACACCAAACTGGTGTACCACATCGCCAAAACCGACAACAAAATCAACCCGTAGTATGTTATAGATATTATCTATACCGGCGTCAATCTGAAAATATTGCTTGCGTGCCGGAGTGTATAAGAAATGAAAGCCCAGCACCTCCCCTATTTTCAGCTTGCGGATTAATGGAATTTTATGAAAGAAAAACCCTTCGAAGTGGTGTTCGATATGCGCCTCGGCAAAATATTCATCGGTGCTGTGGCGGTAATAACGGATAAGATAAAAGCCCAGCAGGGCATTGTTATCGTAGCTAACAAGGTTGCCATAAAAGTGGCGGTAATCGGCATAGTCCGCCAATTTATGGTTAGGGAACCCACCGCCACCCAGCCGGTAATACATGGTTCCTAATAATTTCATAGGTATTTTCCCTTCGGTGCGCAGTTCAAGCATGTCGTAGTTCAAATCGCTGAAGCTGCCGATTGGAATTGCCTTTTTATAAGTGAAATATAGTTCGGGGTAATTGCTGTCGTCTAACCGGTACTTACCGTTGGGTGTGGTTATATACTTTCGGCCGAAAGTAAAATGCAGGTTAAGGTCGAAGCGGAAAAGGTTGTGGCGGGAAATATTGCCCTCGTGCCCGGTAAGCCCCGGCAGGTCAACCGCGTTAGGCGTAAATGCCACTTCACGGTAGAAAAATGAATACAGGCTTTGGTTTTCCAACGGAAACCGCTGCGCATATGTAACTGCCAGCGAGCCATCAATGCCATTTACTATTTCCCTTGAGTAGGTCAGCTTTACAAAATACTGCTCGTATATTTTCATAAAATTTAGCCGGGCCAGCAGGGTAAACTCCGTATTACCGCTTTCAAGTTGGGGCTGTGCTTCGTTAAACTGGCTGATGTATTTACCTCCGCTTAAGCTTATAAACTCCTCGTGCGTTTGGCTGTTTCGGAAGGTTATGGTGCCCATAGCATTAAAATGCCGGTTGGTAAACCCATAGCGGAACTCCGGTGCAAACTTTATGAAGCGCTGGCGGGCAAAATCGCGCCGCAGCGAGAACGGAAGGGAAATATTTACCCCTTCTACGGTATTGTAGTTCACTAAACCTATTAGCCCCGGAATGGTAAGGAAAGCTTTATTAGCCACTTTAAAACTGGGCCCAAACAGTATTGACAAAGGCATTAGCTTTTTCCTTGTTGCCCGGGCGGTGGAATCCTTATATGCTTTTGAGTTATAAATGGTTTGCAGGCTGTCCTTAAATTTATAATCATCCAGTTCAATTTTGTTTAATGGAATTGGCCTTATGCTATCCCAGTATACAGTACTCTTTTTGTTAGCGCTGTCCTCAATCTTTATTATTTCGGGTGTAAATATTTTGCGGGTTATTTTTTTCTCTTTTTTCTTTTGCTCCTTCAATTGCTTTTTGGAAGGAACTGAATCGGCTTTAGCCACCGGTGGCATCATACCGAACATGTCGTTCAATATATAATTACTGAAGATGCCAATGTAGTAACCATCGCCGCGTATGCCCAAAATGCCACCGGAGGCGTCGTAGCGTTGTTGTGTAGGTAGCCACAGATCATTTTTTACCGGTATATAGTATTGCGTTACTTTAAGCGTATCAATGTACCGAAGGCCATTATTGTCGAAGAGGTATAACTGCAACGAATGGATATTCCAGTTATCTTCTATAATGCTTAATGTACCGGTAAAGCAGGGGTCGTTTTTCCGTTTAGGGGTTACTTGTATTTTGTTCACCAGTTTGTCGCCCTCGGTATAAGCGCCAAGCATGTGAAAGTTGTAATAGAAAAACGCCGAACCGGATAGCGGCGATATAAATGGCCTGTCGGAAACAACCGGTATGGGGATACTGCTTTCGTAAAAATTAAAATAGAAATCCTGGGCGGAGTTAAAAGTATAGCCGCTATCACTTCCGCTTCGTTTAGAGGAATATATTACCTCGTGGAACTTACCTGGCTTTTTATAATACAACCTCGACTTCGACTCGCTTAAATAAACAATACCGTTGCCATTTGGGCTATTATGGCTACCACCCTTATTAATTTTGATTCCAAAAATACGATCGGGTGTTTGGGTTACCCTGCCCATACCTTTTAAGTACACGTCGCAGCTATAATCTTCTACGGCATTTAAAAAATATTTGCGGCGCTCAATGGCTTTGCGTATTACGGCATTGGCAGGATCCTCGTTGGGGTTAATAACTACATCGCGTATCTCGTATTGAAGGACCTGTAGAGTTACGTTTAACTCCGTATCGCCCTGTACGTTTATATCCTGTATAAACTGCCGGTAGCCCAAATGCTGGAATACTATGCTATACTTCCCCCCAGCAAGGCTCATAGAGTATTGCCCTTCTGCATTAGCAGAGGTACCGTTGGAAGTTCCCTTAATGTAAATGTTGCTGTAACCGAGCGGGGTTTTATTCTCGTCGTAAACTGTGCCATGTACGTTAAAAGCAAAAGCGCGCACGCACAAAAACACCAAACCAACCAGTGGCCATTTCATGGGCGATGAAAATAGGCAGGATTAGCTGATTAGCAAATGGTTAAGCTAACAGGTAAATCGCTAAAACTTTACCACTTTAAAGGCATTCCGGTTTTCACCCATTCGGCAGCTAACCAAATATATACCGGGTATTAAACCGGCAGTATTAACAGTGGTTTTTTCAGAAGTGGCTTTTATACGCTGTAGTTCTTTACCAAGCATATCTACCAAAACCACTTCAGTACCGGGTATTGTTCCGTCAACACAAAGCTGGTTATTAAAAGGATTTGGGAAGACAGTGATATTACCTTCGTTTATAGCAGCGGATATACCTGTTGGAGCATCGCCGAAATAGCGGGCCAAAACAAAATTAGTTCTAATCGAATTATTAATATCATTCTGAACACCACCAGCCAGTATATTTCCATCAGGTTGTATAACTACTGCTACCGCATTTTCTCCTGTTTGCCCGAAATCCGTTAATACTATGCCTGTAGAATTAAAGGTACTATCAAGTAACCCATTTGCTTTTAGCCTCAGTATTGCAAAATCCCTGTCGGTAGTAGCTCCGGCGCCCGCAGCCACTATTTTACCATTGGACTGAATAGCTACCGAATAAGCAATGCCTCCCTGGGGACCCATATCATACACAGAGAGTCCTCCATCACCAAAAGTGTTATCAATCGTACCATTGGCATTATACCTCATCACCATGAAGCCATAGTGCAAATAAGTACCAGTATCTCCTGCCAGAACAATTTTACCATCATCCTGTATAGCCATACCAAAAACTTCTGTACCAGTAACGCCTATGCTAAAACTATCGGCACCGTCGCCACTAAAGGTAACATCAAGAACGCCTGCAGTATCGAACCGTGCAATCACAGCACTGGTTGGCGATAGATAGCTTGTGCCCGTTATTATAACTTTACCATCCTCCTGCAAAGCAGAGGCCTTTACTCTGCAAGCGCCACCGTTTATTAAGGTAGAATTTATGCCACCATTATAGGTGTTATCCACCGTTCCGTCACTATTTAAACGGAACACCGTAGCATTGCCACCAATATTACCAGCGTATAAAATTTTACCGTCACTTTGCAATTGTAGGTAACCTCCAACATCTGATGCATACCCAAAATTGTTGGTATTTGTAGCCCACAATCCATTGTACCCAAAAGTACTGTCCAGATCGCCGTTCGTTTTATATCGCACTACCATAAAATCATATGAAATATTGTTAGCACCATTCCAACCATAACCGCCTACTACAATTTTGCCATCGGGTTGAACCAATACCGAACACGGATGACTTTCATCTATACCGGGTGTCATATAGGATTTCACCACCATACCTGTGTGATTAAACGCGGTATCAATACTCCCATCGGCATTATACCGGCGAATAACCCAACTATAGGTAAAGCCCGAACCGTGATGGCCGCTATCGCCTACAGCTATTATTTTGCCATCGGGCTGTAAGGTTATAGCAACCAGGTTATTCTCTATGCCACGAGGGCTCACATCGGTTACTACCTTGCCACCTACGCCAAAGTCGGGATCTAAATCACCGGCTTGTTGGGCGCTTAATTGTATACTAAAAATGCTAAGTGCTGCTACTAATAATGTGTAAAGTTGTTTCTGCATAATATTTTGGTTGTATTGCAACTTTACAAATATTTTTAAACGAAACAAAAAAAAGCAGGCAGGTGCAAAAAAAAGGAGCGCCGTCGGCGCTCCTCGATAGTGATTCATAGGTATTTATTTTGACCGGTTAAACCTGCCATAACCCCATTTCTTTTTATGAGGCGGTTTAAACTTCAGTTTCTGCTCAGCTGGTAAACTTATTTTCTTCTTATCAGTAGGATTATCCAGTACTTTGGTTGCAATGGTGGTGGTTGGCTCCTCCGCCTTTTTATCCCCAGGTATGTTGATATCTACCGGCGGAAAATAATAAGCCTCGTTATTAGTAGCAGTTTCATTAGCCGTTGTTTGTTCAGGCACAGAGGAAACATCGTTAAAATTAGCGATAGTATTCGGCGTAGGTGCAAGCGCTATAGTTTCCTGCTGTATTACTACCGGTTGCTTATGCGCTGGTTTATGCGTGCGGCCAATATTTTTTGCAATAGTAATAGGGCTGCTGGATTTAGCAGGTGTAACCTCTTCGGTAACTGCCGGTTGTTGAAGGCTGGTAGTTACAACGGTATTTGCAGGCATTACGTTTTCGGTGCTCTCGGTTGCCTGGTTGCGGCCTTCGTTTCCGCTGGCCACATAGTTTACTAAAAATGCGCTTTCAACGGCAGCTATTATAACCAGGCCCAATAATCCCGATTTAGTAACCATAGCGCCAAGGCCTGCCCCGCCGCCGCCAGTGCCCGTGCTTGCTACCGGGGTTGCATCCAACTCGGCCGAAATCCTGTTCCACATACCAAAAGGCGGGTTAACAGAGTTTTCGTTCATGGCCTGCTCTATCTGCCTGTCAAATTCTTTTATGTTGTCTTCCATATTATCGCGGTTTACGTGTGTGTGCTAATCTCCTTATCCTTTCGATTCTTTTAAATTCCCCTGGCTCTCCATTATCATTTTCTGTAACAAATATCTTGCCCTCGCTAACTGGCTTTTCGAAGTTCCCTCCGATATGCCCATCATGTCCCCTATTTCCTTATGCGAATATCCTTCAATTACGTACAAGTTAAAAACCGTTCTATACCCATGGCTAAGCTTCTGTATCATTTTCAGGATATCTTCATGCTTTAGCCCTTCCAGCGCGTTGCCGTCGTAGTATTCGTAGGTTTTAACTTCGCTGTCGTGCAAGGCATACATATTCACATGTTTCCTAAAATGCTCGATAGCCGTATTTACGAATATCCTTCTCACCCACCCCTCAAAACTTCCCTCGTTGCGGAATTTCTCGATGTTCCTGTACACTTTTACGAATCCTTCCTGTAAAAGGTCCTGGGCGCTGTTGTACTCGTTACTGTACCGCAAACACACCCCAAACATTTTTGAAGAAAACATATTGTACAGCAATTGCTGAAACTTGCGTTCTCCCTTCACACATCCCTGAATGATCTGCAACTCCGTATAATTTTGGGTTGGGCTCATAAGTCTAGTTTATCAAGGTTAGCTAATATACGATATATCAGCCTATGTTACACTTATAAGACTGATATATTGTTCAAATGGTTGGCAAACTTTTCGAAACTTTTGCGCCGGTGGCTGCTTAAGTTTTTCTCCTCCAGGGTCATTTCCGCATAGGCTTTGGTGTACCCGTCGGGTTTGAAAACCGGGTCGTACCCGAAACCCTTGTCACCACGGGGTTCCAGCAGTATTTCGCCGGCAGTTTTACCTTCAAATTGAACGTATTGACTGCCCGAATAGTATGTAATTACGGTTTTAAACAAGGCACGCCTGTTGGTAATGCCCTGCATATTTTTAAGCACTTTTTGAACATTATCCTCAAAAGTGGCTTTTGGCCCGGCGTAACGGGCCGAATATACCCCCGGCTCACCATTTAAAGCCTCTATTTCAAGCCCCGTATCCTCAGCAAAACAGGGCAAATTGAACCTTTGGGCTATAAATTCGGCTTTTTGCAGGCTGTTCCCCTCAATGGTATCGCGGGTTTCGGGTACTTCTTCCGTAAAACCAAGGTCGGCCAAGCCTACTATCTCCATCCCCGCAGGGGCAATAGCGCGTATTTCCTTAAGCTTATTAAGGTTGGAAGTGGCGAAAATGAGTTTCATGAAATTCCAATTTACAAATCACCTACATTTTCACAAACCTGCCCCTTGCAACATTAGTACCATTCGTTAGTTCTATAAAATATATGCCGTTGGTTAACGGGCCGATGTCTATTTGGGGAATGTATTTCTGTTCGCTTAATTTTTTGCCGCTTACATCATAAATGATAATATGCTCTGGTATTAATGATCCGGTGGTAACTATATTAAGCAAACCAGTTGAAGGGTTGGGGAAGATCTTCAAGCCCTCTTGTATAGACAGCGAAGAAATGCCAGTATTAACGGAAATCGTGTTGGTAGTAGTATTAGTTAAAACGGGTGCATTAAAATCGAAATAGATGTAGGCGGTGTTCTTAATGCTGGTACCAATGGGTAGGTTGTCCTTTAGTTTTACTTTATACTGCGCGTAGCCATGACTAAGCGGCTCGTTGATGTTGCTATCCGGCAGGTTAATGGCGGGGAAGTTAAATTTTACTAACCGGTTAGCGGCAAATATCTGCGTAATGGCTTTATGGCTGGTATTTAGCAACTCGAAAGATGAAACATCTACATTGTTACTAAGCGTGTCATCCACATAAATATTTATTGCAGTATCGGTACCTGTGTTTTGAAAGTGGATGGTGTAGGTGAGCCATTTTTGTGATGGGCCAATATCACCGGAGGGGTAAACTTCTTTTTCATTGGGGTCGTACGAAGCGCGAACCGTAAAACATTGGATTAATGTATTATTGGAAGGATTATTATCTCCCGCCGTTGGTGTTACAGTAACAGTAATACAAACCTGCTGGCCTATTTGGGCGGTGATATCAGTTTGTACAATGATATTAAAAGAAGAAGAAAAATTAGCAGTACCGAAATCGGTAATGTTCCATGTAACTGTATTACTACCGGATGAAGATGGCGTTAAAGCACCCGTAGCAGGTGAAATATATTTAGCCGGGCCGGTAATATTAACAGTTACCGTACCTGCAATACCGGCAGCGCAATGAGCATTGTAGAAATTAGATATATCTCCTGCACCAATATTTAAGAGGGTGCTACCGGCTGCCCGGAACCCAAGTGCAGCAATACTATTTACCCCTACATCAAAAGCCGGTTTACAACGTAAACCAAAATCAATATTGCTCTTTAAAGAATCAATAGCAGTTAACGAAAGCGTGGTATCAACACGGCAGACAATGAATGGCAAACCGGTGGTATCCAGTTCTACCTTATAAGTACCCAAACCGGTTATGAAACTATAATTGCCACCAAAGTAGCCGCCTTGCAAAAGGGTTGTACCCTGATACAGGTTCATTTTTACAGTTGGCAGTTTTTGCTCGTTTGCTTGTCGTTGGCAATCGTTGTTAGCGTCGTTAAAAACCCGGCCGTTAATGTTCCAGTTAATGTCGCAGTTATTGGTATTATTCAACAGGTCGCAAATGGGCATGGTATCAATGGCGGGTATAGCGCCGGTATGTTGTATAGCGTTGGGTAAGCACTTAATACCGGTACTATCTATTGAAAAACTATATCCAATTTTTTTCAGCGGTGGTAAACAGGTTATTAAAGGGTTGTAGGCGCAGTTAAATACATTTAATTCATTGGGAAGCGGAGGCAGGAATGTAAGTTGGTTCCTGTCGCAATAAAAAATTCCTAAAGTGGCTGGCAGCGCCGGTAAGGAAGTAAGGTTATTTCCGGTACAGTTCAGGAAGGTTAAATTAGTTAGTGTGGGCAGAGCGGTTAACTGATTGTATCCGCAACTAAGTTGTGTTAGACCTGCAGGCAACACCGGTATTTGAGTTAACTTATTATAGTAACAGGCTAGCGTTCGCAATGATTTAGGTAACGTTGGCAGCGATGTTATAAGGTTATTGTTGCAGGTTAATATCTGTAACGAATCAGGTAATACAGGCAGTGACGTTAAAACGTTATACTGGCATATAAGGGTTTTAAGTCCTGTGGGCAATGTTGGCAAACTGGTAATTTTACCCAGTGGCGGTAGGGCTTGCCAGCCACCACAATCAAGGTACACTAACCCTGACGGAAGCGCCGGTAAGCTTGTCATGGTCTTGTTATAGGCAGTAAGTAAAACCTTTAACGAAGCCGGTAAGGTGGGCAGGACGGACAGATCTGGATTCGAGCTTACTTCTAAATATGTTAAGGTGGAAGGCAGGCTGGTTATAGAGGTTATCCCATTGGCAATGCAGGTAAGAGAATCTAACTGGGGCGGCAGATTACTAAGGGTATGTATCCTGTTAAAGCTGCAATCAAGTACGCGCAGGGATTTAGGAAGTACTGGTAGTGAGGTTAAAAAATCAGTTCCGCACCAAAGTGTATGTAGCGAATCGAAATATTGAATTCCGGTAAGATCGCTAATGTCATGTTGTATATAAAGAAATTTAGTCCTTACCACTTTACTACACATTGTATCTAACTGTTTTCCGTTCATACAGGTTGGAAAACTATCCCTCAAAAAACTTGCGAAACCCGTATCTGGTATAGTTATGTACTGCGCCTTGGTTGTTTGCAAAAAGAAAAATAGGAAAATGAGTGGTAAAAATTTTTTCATAAGGATGCTTTTGGTAAAGGTAGGGAAATTATTTTCGCCCTCCTATTTCGCTTCATTCAACATACCTCCCTAAGAATCAAGGACGGGCACTGGTCACTGGCCACTAATTGCCAACTGCCACTGTATCTCATTCGCTAATCCACTAATTTGCATATTCGCTAATTAATCTCTGCAACCCTCCCCACAGCGCCTTCTTCTCTTTGTCGTTTGTTACCAACTGCTCTACCGGCAAGGTTTGAAGAATGCGTAATCCGTTAATATGGTAAGGATGGTTCAATTTTAACGCCGGTATGTTGCGGCTAAGGTTAACCGGTCCGAACACCAGTATTACTTCTGCCCCGTAACTATTTTTTAACGTACCAATGGAATTTGGAATTTGTGTTTTGGAATTTATATAAGCCACTTTTGCCATATCGAACTTGCAGGCAGTTATCAACTTTTCAAGCATTTCTTTGGCCGGTTGGGGCAACTGCTCCGCTTCATAATCGTATATAATTAATACGGTTTTGGATTGATTATTGCCATTTTTTACCGGCAAACGGGTATAAATACCCTGTTTTGCAAATAATTGCCCCGCAGACGAAAGTTGTATCATAAGCCTATTGAATGTTCAAAAATAGTGGTTAAGGAGAGGTTAATAATAAAAACTTATAGTAATTTTGTTGGTAACAGGACGCCGCTAAAAACGGGAAAATTATGGGGTATAAAATCACGGTTGAAAAAACCAAAGTTTCGCATTTGGGTGAGATAGACTTTAATCACCTACCATTTGGCAAACATTTCTCCGACCACATGTTTGTGGCTGATTATTACGACGGCCAATGGAATAACTGCCGTATTGTGCCGTTTTCCGACTTTTCGGTGCACCCTGCGCTCTCATCACTACACTATGGCCAGGCCATATTCGAGGGCATGAAAGCCGAGAAGAATGCTGATGGTACTCCCATCATTTTCAGGCCTTTAAAGAACATTAACCGTTTTAACATTTCGGCCGACCGCATGGCTATGCCCGAGGTTCCGGAAGACTTGTTTATGAGCGCGCTTGATAAACTGCTGACTTTAGATAAGGATTGGATCCCTTCTACCCCGCAATCGTCTTTGTACATACGTCCGTACATGATTGCTACGGAAAAATTCCTGGGCATTAAACCGGCCGAGCATTTTACGTTTATGATTATTACCGGACCGGTTGGGGCATATTATAACCGCCCGGTTAAAGTGTTTATACACGATAAGTATGTGCGCGCTTTCCCCGGTGGAGTGGGTTATGCAAAATGTGCCGGTAACTATGGCGCTGTAATGATGCCTACCCGCGAGGTGCAAAAAATGGGTTACGACCAGATACTTTGGTTAGATGGAATCCACCACCGCTACCTGCAGGAAATTGGCACCATGAACGTGTTTGCTGTTATTGATGGAGTAATTATCACTCCTTCGCTGGACCAGGGTACTATACTTGATGGCGTTACCCGCGACAGCATACTGCGTATTGCCGAGAACGAAGGCTATACAGTACAGGAGCGCGATATTTCTATTGATGAAATTATTACTGCTTACCACGAAAATAAGTTAGAGGATATGTTTGGCAGCGGCACGGCCGCAGTTATTTCGCACATAGGCGAATTCCATTACAAAGGCGAGAACTACGAATTGCCGGCAATGGAAGAGCGTGAAATATCCATGAAACTTAAAAACCGTTTTACTTCTATTAAGAGCGGAAAGAGCGAAGACATTTTCGGCTGGCTACACCATGTACCGGTGAAGGTGTATGCGAACATGTAAGTTTTAATTCCAGAATTTATCCTTTGAATTTCAGGTACTAACAATGCCCATGTAAGATTTAGGCTTATAGCAAAATAAATATCGAATAATATCTATAAGGTGAAAAAAACATTAAATATAATCCATGCCATAACCACCTTCATTATCGGTATTTCGGGGCTAGGTTATTCCGTTTTTGAATTGTTTATAGAAAATAAACTACATGAAAAATATGAAGGCGTAGCTTTTTTATTGGCTGGGCTACTAAGTATTGTTCTAATTGCATTGGGGATTGAAAGAATTCAGCAAAGGGCACAAATAGAAAAAGAAATAGAAAAGATTTTTCCGTTACTTAATGACCTAAAACAACAATATATTAACAACCCGTATTGCGAAGTTATAGTTAGCCAAGAAAAGATTGTCGAAGAAACCGTTACTGCAATGAGAAAAGCAAAAAGGGCAATTCGGGTTACTAATTTCAAAGGACAAAAAGCCGAAGACACAAATATTGATTATTACTATAACTTGGGACAATCAATTAAAAACAGCGATTTAAATTATTTCTGCTGTTATCTATGTGGACAAAAATTTAATAGCAGAATTGAAGGGTTTAATAAAGCCGGATTAGAAAGCAATCATTACGAACGAATGACATATTTTGAATTTACAAACCCCATATATTTTAATCTGTTTATTTATGATAACGATGTTGCAATTATTGGATTTCCGTTAACCATGAATGAAGGAAAGATGAGGACAGCTATAAAGATCAGGGCTATTTCAGACCAAAATAAACATTTAATTGAGAGCTTATCTCTATGGTTTGATAAAGTACTTATTCCCTATGGTATTGAAAAAAGTTGGGAAGAATTAAAATCGCAATAAGAAATGCGAATCAACAAATATTGCGGTTGGGAGATTTTAATTAAAGAGAAAGGTTAAAATCTGCGCTATTCCACTAGTATCTTCCCTTCTTCTACCAATTGCTCGTTTTGTACAGCCCTCCACAAATACATCCCTTTGCTCAACCTTTTCACCTGTATGTTGGTTAATTGCTGGTTAATTGTAAGTTGATGAACCAACCTGCCAGCCAGATCAAATATTTGCATTTCGCTACTGCTTAATTCCCCATCCCATTGCAAAAGGAAATTTCCATCGCTTAATGTGGGGTAAAGTTTAATTGATGTGTTTTGGAAAGTTGGGTCGGTCATACCGGTCATAGTCGGACAGTTGGCTGTAGAAGCCGTTGGATAGAAAGTTTTTCCGCATACACTAAAGCAGGTTAACTGCCCAAACATTTCAATGCCCTGGTAATGGTAACTGCCCACCCTTACCAATCCGCTTAAATCACCAATACCGGCAATGGTATTAATCAACTTCCCATAGTAAGGTACCGAACCGGAACACCACCATTTTGTCCGGTATTCCTTATCAATTAAAACCGAGTCAACAGCAACCATTCCGGTGTTTCCGCAGGGGTTACCTGGCAACGCACTTGTGTTATAAATCTCCTGTGAATTAACATAACCAGTTGTGCTTACAAAGTAGGCGCTTTTGTATAAAGTATCGTTATAGAAATAGCCTATTACAGTATCGTGAATAAAGACACCGGTTTCGTAGTTGAACGACCTGTAAATAAGGTCAACAGTGGTATGAAAGCCTGCTGAATGTTTTTCGCCAGTCGCTAATTGTTCAACGAACACGATTCCAAACGGGCCGTTTACAGTTCTTGTCCAGGTGGCACATTCTTCAGGCAATGGCACATAATGTATATTCTTGCTACCGTCTAAATCCTCTATAGGTTTACCAATACGGGTTACTCCGTTTGAATAATAAACCAACTCTTCCGAATAAGATTCCACGCCATCTAATGGGTCGCCATATCCAGACCAATAATATGTCCTGCCTAAACCTTTGGCAAACCCATAGCCCGAACCCGATTCAAAGCAATTAAAGTCAATACGGTTCGAAATAATATGCGGATAGGTAGTAGTATCAATTTTTAAATCAATAAAGCAATAACGGTAATAAATGGTATCGTTTAAAGTATCGTTGGCCGGGTAGAAAACAGCAATGCTATCTAAATTAGTAACCATAAGCTGCTCGCCGGTACTAAACTCTATCGATAGTGTATCGCTATTAGTGTTGAAGGTTTTTGCCGTTACAACGCGGCGACGGAAACCATTTGATTGGTACCCGCCGGAACCGCCACCTATAACTGTATTATAGTTAGTGGTTTTAAAATCGAGCGTATCGCCAACATTGTAAGTAAAGGCTTCGCGCAGGGTTAAGGTGTCGTTTGCTTTAACAAGGAATGCGCAGCAAGTGAAAAGCAGTATAAGTAATGCTTTAATCATATGGGGGATTTACAATTAAAGTTCGAGAAAAAAATTATCCAAACAAAATTGGGAATAATATAATGACAAAACTATGACCCAAAATAGAACATTACATGGAATAATTGCTGTTCGAAGTCTGTAGCCGGGCCTTGAGCCAAAGGACTTCGAACTTTAAATAAATAGCAGTCTTTAGACTGGCGTTAAGAGATTGGGTCAACTTTTAAATAACCTTTCGGAATATCAATTTTACTTCGGTATTCCAATGCCATATAAGTCCTGTGTTTTGTTCCAATATCCCTGAATAAGGTATACTCCGACTTGCGGTTTACCTTAACCGTAACCCGGTACCGTAAATTATTGGTAGAACTTGTCATTTCTTTTGCAAGCTCAACCGTATCTGCTTTAAACTCTGTAAAATAGGCCCCCGCCAAAATTTCATTTGGAATAACATGGGTATAATGGTACAATTCCTTATAGTTGGTGGTATCACCTCCTAAAATAAATACTGTTGTCATATCCATAACTCTGGTTCTTACAAAAATTATTTGCCCGTTCCCTCCAATTTACTTAGGCGGTTTTTCAACTGCGTTATTTGCAGTTTATAATCCTCCATTTGTCCCGCTAATTCCTGCATTGCTTTTACCATGGGAACAACAAACTGACTATAATCTAATGTGTAATGGTCCTTTTCGCCTTGTGGAAGGGCCACACCGCTAAAATTGTATCCAATATTTTTAGCAGCTTGCTCCACTTCCTGGGCTATAAATCCGCTGTAAACAGTATTTGATCTTTCCTGTATAGCAACATTCATTGCTTGTTCATATTCGCTCGCATTTTTACCATAAATAAATTCATCGAGTTTATGCATGTCTAACCGGTAGGTAACCGGCCGCAGGCTTTCAATAAAAGTTAACCCAGGCACATTGTCCTTAATGTCCTTTTTAAACCGGCCATCCGACAAACTAAATACACCCGCCACGCAACGAACTGTTACACCAGTATTACCAATCATGCACTGGTTACTTGCTGTAGCAATTGCTGAATAACCAATGGCAGTGGCATTAGATAGGTTACCGGAGTTTACATCCGCTTTATAGCCAAGGGCCATATTATTAGACCCCGTAGTATTTGTTCCCAATGCTAAAAAGCCGATGCCTGTGTTATAAGCGCCACTTAGGTTGGACCCCAATGCTAAGCTTCCCAAAGCGCAGTTGCCTACGCCGCTGGTGTCGTTTTGAAACGCAGAAGAGCCTATTGCAACATTATCATTACCAGAAATGTGGTTATAGGTGGTAACGTAACCAATAGCTACATTATGGCTGCCAGTAACATTATTCTGCATAGCGCCCGACCCCATAGCCGTGTTATTAACACCGGTGGTTGTACTTCTTAGTGTTACAAATCCAAATGCTGTGTTATTTGAGCCAGTTGATACGTAGAGCGCTGCGTAGCCCATTGCGGTATTATTGTTGCCGGATACATTATAGTATGAAGCTAATCCGCCAACTCCTACATTATAAGTGCCCGAAACATTTCTATTCAATGCCCCATCGCCAATACCGGTGTTATCATGAGATTCATTCCAGAACAAAGCTGAATAACCTACCGCTGTATTATAACTACCAGCGGCGCCGTTTAACATTGCAGTGGAACCAATTGCAACGTTTTGGATACCGGTATCGTTTGCGTATAGTGCCCGGTACCCCATGGCAACATTATCGTTACTAAACCGCTTTGCATACATGGCCTGGTAACCAAAAGCTGTATTAAGCCCCGCAGTAGCAGCGGAATTTAAGCTTTGGTAACCAAGCGCTGTATTGTATTGCTGGTTGTCAATTATTCCGCTTTTTTGATTATTGATTTTAAACACTAAATCCTTATTGTCGGTAGTTCCAATAAAGTTCGAATCAACTTTTGTTCCGCTATTACCTATAAGCCCCCATGCATTTGCGCTGCCCGGCAACCCTGTAGCGCCGGTAGATCCGGTAGCGCCTGTAGCCCCATTAACTCCCGTAGCACCCGTAGCGCCTTTTGCCCCGGTTGTACCGGTTGTACCGGTGGCACCGGTTGCCCCGGCACCAGTACTTCCCGTGGCGCCTGTAGCGCCTGTTACCCCGGTATTTCCTGTGGCTCCAACTACACCAGTGGCCCCGGTGGCCCCGGTTACCCCTGCACCGCCATTCCCCGCCGATGCTGCATACAAAGCGTATGGTACACTTAATAACTGGGTTGTACCCATATCTGTTTCCAGCGTAGAACCCTTTATCTTTACTTTAACCTGCAAAAATTTTAGCCCGCTGGACCAATCGATATTTGCAACACTGCTGCCCGTTCCAGACCCGATTTGGGCATTAACTAATCCATTTGTAAGAGGGTACATTTTACTTTCAGTACTTAGCACGCTGCCATTGGCTGTGCCTTGATGAATTATAAAGATGAGGGTTACACTATCGTCGGTAAGGGGCTTGTTACTGGCATCGCGTACAATGGCCTGGTAATTCATTACCGAAGGCGATTGCGCCATTACCATGGCAACAGTAAAAAAAATGGATAGGGCGGTAAGCGTAAATTTTGCTCTCATGCGTGCAATTTTATTTGTTTATGAATAATTGTTGAGTGTATTAACCAAAAAAACAGCCAGCTTCATTACCTAGTGAAGGCTAAATAAAGGTCCGGCCAAAAAAATTAAAATGCTATCCTCTCCAAACTTAATACCAGGTGTCCGCCTGGCATCAACAGGCAAATATTGTCTTCAGCAAAAAACATTAGCGTCCAATTACCGTTTAACAAAAATATTATTTGATTTTAAAAAAACAAATTTCAAATAATTAAATGACGGAATTTATAAAGGCAATTAAATAGAAATTTTGCATGAAAAAATTTGGCACTTTTCAAGCCAATTAAGCCCTTTCGCATGCACATTAACCCGGCATGCAAATTACCTGCTACAGCCCGTAAAAGCGGCTTCTATTTTTATCTACTTTAGATAAGGTGCAAGCCTGTTGTGGGTTTGCGTGGGTCTATTTCGGTCTACTTTAGACCCTTCTGCTGTCATTCAGGGTTTCATGCCCTGAACGGGCGACATACATCGGCGATGGGTATAGTCCCTCGCCATCTATTTCTCTCTACTTTAGACCCTCCTGTCAGATTTAACCGTTAGCGATTGGCGCTTCCTTAGTGCATGAATGACTACACTTCCTCCCTGTTTTTCAGGGAGGGGTTGGGTTCAATGTGGGCAATCTAAATTTTTTGCATAGTTATTAGGTTGTAACTTTGCAAAGTGTTTGGTTATAAATTATCTTTCTCCGTGTTACTTCGTGCCCTCTGTGCCCTGTCCGCCGATACGGGTCCGCGTAAATTTTCCACTTGTATCTTCTCTAACTCCGCAAACCAAAAACCACCAGGCTCATCCACCCCGTAGTCTTTCATAGCCTTAAATAGTTTTTCTTTCACTTCAACAGCAATTGGCTTTTTAAAGATCGGCCCCTTGTAACAAAAAGTATGAAACTCCCCATTTTCACCACATGGGTCCACATTTAAAGGAAGAGAGGCAATAAAACTTTTATCCACCTTTCTTCCAACGAAGCTTTCATGCAAGTAATTGCTGTTAACACAGCAGGTAACTGTTTCAAAGCCTTCGCTTAAAAACTCTTTTATTAGTTCAGCAGTGTCCTGCTTCCATAAAGGGAAAGAAGCCTGCAAACCAAGCTTCGCCAAATTGCTTTCGCGGTAAGCACGAAGGTCTTCTAAAAAAATGTCGCCAAATATAACGTGGGTAACTCCTTCATTTTTAAACCGTGTCAGCATTTCCCCCATTTGTGCTTCATATTCCGCATTGCTGCCTTCCTTTACCCAAACTTTAGCAAGCGATATACCCATTGAACGGGCCTGCTCATCCAGCAGTTCTTCTCTAACCCCATGCATCGAAACGCGCTTGTAGTTCCAGTTCAGCGTGGTAAGCAAGCTTACAATGTCGAACTTGTTTCCGTTTATCACTCTGTAAAAGGCCAGGGCGCTGTCTTTCCCACCGCTCCAGCAAAATATTGCCTTTGTTTTCATAACCCATTAAATCAATAAAATGACAAACCAGTTGTATCCTTTACTGCCCATGCGGCACAATTTCTGTTACTAAACTTTCGTTAGAATTTTACGTATACACAACAAAAGGACAGACTTTTAAACAACAAACATAGCCATGGAATTTAAAAAAGCAGTCGCCATAGTAGGCCTCCTGGCATTTGCCGCCTTCAGCTATTGGTATGGCGAGCATCGTGAAGCCAAATTGCAACAACGCCAGCTAAAAATAATGCAGCAGCAGGTGTTTTAGAAGTACGGTAAGCGTTTCCGAAACTTAATCCTCGTAAGTACTTTTAAAGCCCTTCATAATGCCGCGTACGCTCTCGCGGATGAAGTTTACTATTTCATCTTTATCGGCGCTGGCAGGTATATCGGCCTCAATGTATTTAAGGGCCGTGGAAGTATTAAACCCCCGGATATACAGTAAGCGGTAAACATCCAGTATTAGGTTTATTTGCTCGGTAGTATAACCACGGCGGCGCAAGCCAATAGAGTTAACACCGGCATAAGTAGTGGGGTGCCTTGCCGCACGAACAAAAGGCGGAATATCCTTATTCACCAAACAACCGCCCGAAACAATAACGTGCCTTCCAATTTTAGTAAACTGCTGGAAGTTGGTGGCGCCGCCAAGTATGGCATAGTCTTCCACCTCTACATGCCCGCCCAGGTTAGCATTGTTTGCCAGTATACAGTTCTTTCCAATTTTGCAATCGTGCGCTATGTGCGTGTAAGCCATTAAAAGCGTGTTATCGCCAATAATGGTTTTCATAGCTGCCTCGGTTCCTTTGTTTAAGGTTACGTACTCGCGTATGGTTACGTTGTTGCCAATTTCTACTGTCGACTTTTCGCCCTTGTACTTAAGGTCCTGCGGAACAGCAGAAATAACCGCCCCGGGAAATATGCGGCAATTTTTACCAATGCGCGCGCCTTCCATAATAGTAACGTGGGGGCCAATCCATGTACCTTCACCAATAAATACATCTTTCGATATGGTAACAAAAGGCTCAACAACAACGGTATCAGCTAATTCGGCCTGGGGGTGTATGTATGAGAAAGGTTGGTTCATGGTTTACGGTTCACAGTCTCTGTTAATACTGCAAACACTTCCTTTATTATTTGTTGAATGAATATTCTTTGGTTTTGCTGTCAACTGTCAACTGTTATCCGTTAACTATTTCCTGTCTTTTTTCTGGATGGCTGCTGTAAGGTCTGCTTCGCTAACAATTTTGTTGCCTACATAGGCAGTTCCGTGCATAGCAATTATACCGCGGCGCATAGGCTCGGTCATTTCCATTTTAAACAGAACAGTATCACCCGGTACCACTTTATGCTTAAACTTCACATTGTTCATCTTCAAAAAATACGTATCGTAGTTCTGTGGGTCGGGCATTTTATGCAGCACCAGTATGCCACCGGTTTGCGCCATAGCTTCCATTTGCAACACACCGGGCATAACAGGATTACCGGGAAAATGCCCCTGGAAAAACTCTTCATTCATGGTAACGCTCTTCACCCCTACCACTTCATTTTCCGAAAGGCTGATGATTTTATCAATCATCAAAAACGGGTACCGGTGCGGCAATATCTTTTCAATATCCGATGCAGAATAAATAGGTGTGGCATTCGGATCATAAAAAGGCGCGCTGTCCTTCATCTTTTCCTTTTTAATGTAGGCTTTCAGCAACTTCGCAAACTCTACATTATGCTTATGCCCCGGTTTGGTGGCAATAATATTAGCGTGTATGGGTGTGCCTATCAAACCAAGGTCGCCCACTACATCTAACAGCTTATGCCGTGCCGGTTCATTATGATGGTTTAACTCAACATTATTCAATATGCCTTCTTCAACCACTTTAATATCGGGCTTGTTAAATAGCCCTGCCAGTTTTTCGTGTTCCTTTTCGGTAATGGGCCTGTCAACAACAATAATGGCATTGTTAAGGTCGCCGCCGCGTATAAGGCCGCTGTCGTAAAGCATTTCCAGCTCGTGTAAAAAGCAAAACGTACGCGATGGGGCTATTTCCTTTTTAAAGTCCGTAACCGAGTTAAGTGTAGCGTGTTGTTGGCCCAGTACTTCGCTCTTATAATCGATAAGCGCCGTAACCTTATAATGGTTGCTGGGCATGGCCAGGTACTCAACCCCGCTTTCGGGGTCAGAGTATGGGATATTCTGCTTTATCTCAAAAATGTCGCGCTTCTCCTGCTGCTGTTCAATACCCGCATTTTCAATGGCTTCAACAAAGGGCTTGGCGCTGCCATCCATAATAGGCAGTTCAACACCATCTATTTGCACTAAACAATTATCAACCTGTAAACCAATAAAAGCGCTCATTATATGCTCTACTGTAGCCACCGAAGCATTGCCCTTTTCAAGCGTAGTTCCGCGTTGTACCGAGGTAACAAGGTCACAGTCGGCTGGTATAACTGGCTGGCCTTCCAAATCTACCCGTTGAAACCGGATGCCATGATTAGCGGCCGCTGGTAACAGTTTTACATTTACCTTTTTACCGGTATGAAGGCCCACGCCGGTAAGCGAGGTTTCGCGTTTAATAGTTTGCTGGTACGAATGGGTCATTAACACTACTTAAAGGGTAGCAAATGTAAAATTTTAGGACAATAAGCCTAAATTTAGGAGTACGGTTAAACTATTGGTTCTCATTCAGTTTTTTCTCCAGTTCTTCCACCTTTCTCACCAGTTCGGGCAAACGTTTCATGGCGGCCAGAATACGGTAATGCTCGCGGGCATCAATAGCAGGCGCACCTGATATGCCCTTGCCCTTATCCTTTACATCATGTATTACTGCGGCCTGGGCCTGCACTTTAACCCCATCCGTAATATTAAGGTGACCGGTAATGCCGGCCTGTCCGCCAACCATTACATTTTTACCCAGCTTGGTTGAACCAGATATACCAGCCAAAGCCGCTATAACAGTATTATCACCTAACTCAACATTATGCGCCACCTGTATCAGGTTATCCAGCTTCACCCCATTACCAATAACTGTAGAGCCAATTACAGCCCTATCAATACAGGTATTGGCGCCTATCTCCACATCGTTACCTATTACCACGTTACCAGTTTGCGGAATTTTTTTGTAGGTACCATCGGCCTGTGGTGCAAACCCAAACCCATCGCTGCCAACCACACTACCCGAATGAAGGATACAGTTGCCGCCAATTTTACAATCATAATACACCGATACATTGGCATAAAGAATAGTATTATCCCCCACCTCGGCATTATCGCCTACAAAGGTATTGGGGTATATGGTCACGTTCTTTCCAATCTTTACATTATCGCCTACGTAGCTAAATGCGCCCAGGCTAAAGTTTTCGCCGTAGGTAGAACCTTTACCAATATGGGTATTCTCTTCTATACCTTTTGCTTTGGAGTTGCCGTTCATAGAGGCATACATCTCCATCAGTTTCTGAAAAGCAGCATAAGGATCAGGCACCCGCAAAACCGCGCCAATGTTGGCCCGGTTGTATTCAAGTTTCTCATCGCAAAGCAAAATACCGGCCGTAGCAGTTTGGGCATAGGAGTAGTACTTAGGGTTGGAAAGGAAACAAAACGAGTCCTTGTCGCCCTCCTCAATCTTAGCCAGCTTCGATACCCGTGCGTTGGGGTTGCCCTCCAATTTAGCGTTCAGTAATACGGCCAGTTCCTTTGCGGTTATCTCCATTCTTTAGTGGTATGCTGCTTATAACGCACCGAGCCAAATATATTATGTAATTATTAAAATTTGAACACAAATGTGACAAAATGACGATTTGACAAATGATAAGGGGAATGAAACACCAAAGGAATTTAAAACCACATAAAGACGGGAGGTTCTTCCCTCTCCGAGAGGGAAGATGCCAAAGGCATATGGGTGAGGTCAAAGGTTCTTCGGATAAAACACAAAGTGCTTTACCACTGGCACACTAAGGTGGGCAATATTCAACTGGTCGCTGGCTTTGGATATATCCACCAGTTTGCCAGCGTTGGTAAGTATATTGATTTTACTGCCCGTAGGGTTATAGGCATGGTTGGAAGTTGAGTCGACCGTAACCAGGTATTTTGCCTCGTCTTTTCCCAGCTTGTACTTCTTCATGGCCCTTTGGCGCAGGCCCTTTATTTTACCTTTTTGCAGTGGCTTACTGCTCATTTCTATCTTGAAAAGCTTGCGGTTAAGTATGGCACTGCATAAGGTGCTTAACACTTTATCATCGCTGCTTTGCCAGTATTTAAATGCCGAAATAACATCCACATCATCCAGTTCGGCGTGGTGGTCAAGCGCGGATCCGCCGTTTTCAAAATCTTTTAGCTGCACTTTGTTCTTTAAGAAGTAAAGCAGCGCCGGTGAAGCGTAAAGCTTCTCTCCTTTCGATAAAAGATATTGAGCCCGCTCAACGGCCTTCACCATCATTTGCTCAACACAAAGCACGGTTTTATGCAAATACACTTGCCAGTACATTAACCGGCGGGCTATAATAAAACTCTCTATGGAATAAATGCCTTTCTGCTCTATCACCAGCTCATCGCCGTGTACATTCATCATCTCAATAATCCGCTCATATGGAATTACCCCTTCGTTCACGCCCGCAAAAAATGAATCGCGGGTTAAATAATCCAACCGGTCTACATCCAATTGCGATGATGCCAACCGGTGCAGGAACTTCTTTTTATAACTGCCCTCAAAAATTTGAATGGCCATATCCAACCGGCCCTTAAAATGTTCGTTTAACCGGCGCATATATATCCTCGATATCTCCTCATGGTCTACCTTAGGCACCAGCGTTTTCTCCAGGGTGTGCGAAAATGGCCCATGCCCGGCATCGTGCAGTAAAATAGCAATGCAGGCCGATAGCTCTTCCTCCTCGGTAATATTATTGCCTTTAGCCTTTAAAATGGCAATAGCCTTGCGCATTAAATGGAAGGCCCCCAAAGCGTGGTGAAAGCGGGTGTGGATAGCTCCGGGATAAACATAATCGGTAAGCGCCAGTTGCTTTATACGCCGCATCCTTTGGAAATACGGGTGCTCTATTACATCAAATATCAACGCATCGGGTATGGTAATAAAACCATGTACCGGGTCGTTGAAAATGGTGCGTTTGAGCATTGTTGGTTGACGGATGACAGTTGACGGTTAACAGTAACAGCCAAATGCAGTGCGAATAAAGGGTTTTTGAGGGAATATTGGAGCAAAAGAGGTTTTACACTTTCTTAACCTTCTTTTCCTACTTTTATATTCACCTGGCACAATAAATATCTACTATTGGCTTTATAATTGTATCTTTAATAGATGGCGCCGACAACGTCCATTTTTTCACTAAACCATTAACTGTTAACTAATAACCCTTAACTAAGCTATGAATGATGTAACTATCCTATGGGCCGATGACGAAATTGATTTGTTGAAGTCGTCTATCATGTTCCTTGAAAATAAAGGCTATAAAATAATACCCGTAACCAATGGTAAGGATGCTATTGACCGTGTGGGTTCCAAAGGTATCGACCTGGTATTTTTAGATGAAAGTATGCCGGGCCTTTCGGGCCTTGAAACCCTTAGCCGTATTAAAGCCATCGATAACCACGTACCGGTAGTAATGATAACCAAGAACGAGGAAGAGAACCTAATGGAAGACGCCATCGGCTCTCAAATTTCCGACTACCTTATTAAACCGGTAAAGCCCCAGCAAATACTTTCCACCATTAAAAAAATAACCGATAAGCAGGCGCTTATTGCCGAGAAGACCACATCCACCTATCAGCAGGAGTTTCAAAAGCTGTTTATGGCCATGCAGGAAAACATGAACCATAAGGAGTGGGCCGAACTTTACAAAAAATTGGTGTACTGGGAAATTGAATTAAGCCGCAGCGACAGCAGTATGCGTACTGTTTTCGATTCGCAAAAGCAGGAAGCCAACCGCGAATTCAACAAGTTTGTAATAAAGAATTATAAGAATTGGGTAAACAGCGAACCGGGCGAGAATGTACCGGTAATGTCGCACACCTTGCTGAAGAACAAATTGGTTCCGATGTTGAAGGACAGCAAGCCTACGTTTTTAGTATTGATTGACAACCTTCGCTACGACCAATGGAAATCTATACAGCCGTTGATAATGGAAAACTTTAAGGTAGAAGAAGAGGAAAACTTTTACGCCATGCTGCCCAGCGCCACCCAATATAGCCGCAACGCTATTTTTGCAGGGATGAGCCCGCTGCAGATACAACAGAAGTTCCCCGATAAATGGAAGAACGACGATGATGAAGGGGGCAAAAACCTGTTCGAGGCCGATTTCCTGGAAGATTTTTTAAAGCGCACTTTCCGCGAGCCTATAAAACACCAGTATATTAAAATTACTAACCACCGCGATGGCGAAATATTAGAAAACAGTATAACCAATTACTTAACTAATAAGCTAACGGTTATAGTTTACAATTTCGTGGATATGCTTAGCCACGCCCGTACCGAAATGGAAGTGCTTAAGGAATTAGCAAGCGATGAAGCTGCCTACCGTTCGCTTTCTGTATCGTGGTTCGACCATTCGCCTCTATTAAACGCTATAAAAAAGCTGGCAGATAAAGATGTAAATATCCTGCTAACAACCGATCACGGAACTATTCGTGTACAAGACCCTTCGCGCTGTATTGGCGATAGGGAAACTACTACCAACATCCGATACAAAAACGGTAAGAACCTGAACTTTGAAGAGAAGGATGTATACGCCGTTCGCAACCCGGAGGAAATAGGTTTACCAAAATCGCGCTTAAGCTCTACCTACATTTTCGCCAAAGAAGATAAATTCCTGGTGTACCCGAACAACTACAACCACTTTGTAAACTATTACAAGAATACCTTCCAGCACGGAGGCATATCGTTAGAGGAAATTATTGTGCCGGTGGTGAAGTTGAGTCCCAAATAATGTGTTGATGTGTTAACGCACAATTAACCAACGACTGCTTTCTTTTTAACGGAGAGGACTTTTTCTTTATCGGCTTCGCTTAAGGATACTAAATCCTTCGCCATGCTAAAGAAGAATGTTGAGCCCTGGCCTTCTTTGCTTTCCACCCACATTTTACCGTTGTAATGGTCAATTATCTTTTTGCAGATTGCAAGCCCTACACCGGTGCCTTCATAATTCTCGGAAGTGTGAAGGCGTTGAAATATTTCAAACACTTGCTTGTTGTATTCCTCCGGTATGCCTATGCCATTGTCCTTAACGCTGATGACGTATTCCTTATCGGTTAGTGTCCAATCGATATACACTTGTGGTTTCGGCGAGGCATTGTACTTTATACCGTTGCTTACCAGGTTACTGAAAAGCAAACTCATGTGCGCCGGTGTTACTTTAAGCACCGGTAGCGGCTTGTGGCTTATTTCGGCGTTCTTTTCGGTTACAAACATGCCTAATTGCTTCACCGTATCGGCAAGTATCTTGTCAAGGTCGGTTATTTCTACGGTAGCCTGTTTGCGGTCGGCCACTGAATACTGGTAGATGTCGCTGATTAGCTGGTTAAGTTGCTTTACAGATTTTACCGAGTAATCGATAAGCGACAAAGACTCTTCATCCAGCTTCTCCTTGTTCTTTCGTTGCAGCAATTGCAAATAGGAAGCTATACTGCGTAATGGCGTTTTAAGGTCGTGCGAGGTGGCGTTTACAAAGTGTTGAAGGTCGCCGTTCTTTTGTTCAAGCTGCACCGAATACTCTTTCAGTTTTCTTTCAGCTTCCTTAATACCGGTAATATCTAACGAGTAACCGATAAGCGAAAGGAGTTCGCCATTTTCGTTATAAATTGGTGAAGCGCCTTTTAAGGTATGTTTCAATTGGCCCCTACGGTCGGTAAAGCTTTCTTCCAGGCGTACGGCCTTCTCCTTTTCAAGGGCTTCGTGTAAAAGCTTGTTGCGTTCATCGGCAAGTTTCAAATCGAGATTGCGCTTTTGGAAATAATCCTGATTCGATTTACCAATCAGCCATTGGCGCATATCGGGGTCGCCAACTGCAGCGCTATTGATATATGTGTAGCGCAACTGCTTATCGAAGGTTACTATATCAATAGGAATTTGCTCCAGCATCATTTCGTAAAGCTTCTTCTGTCCTACCAATTGCAGCTCCTTTTGGTGTACCTCCTTTTCGTAAGCCGAATTTTTGTGGTAAATAAGGTACAGCAAAGTAATAAGGCAAAGCACCTTTATTGGCGCTGTTACTTTGTAAATAGCATATTGTTCGGCCAGGGGCAAAGAGTAATTCGAAATATACGGCGCCACTATTAAGTAAAGTGCATAGGGCACAACGCTTAGCGCCATGCCCCAAAATATCATTCGCTTCTGTTTTATTTCAAACAGGTACAAAGGCATCATTGATGCCAGCAACAGCAAATCGATAAGGTGGGTATCAAAACCAAGAAACACCCCCATAAGAGTGGTGCTATAACTAATAACAAAAACAGCCGCTAGTTTGCCGGCGTTCACATGGTTTTTACGGATAAGTACATGAACGCCTACCAGGCCTAAAACCAAAACACCAGTAAGCAATGCCGACCGGTGCAAGCCATTAATGATGTGCGACGTAACGCTGGTTAGCTGCACAACCATTAGCAGTAACCAGGCACGGTTAATAAGTATAATGTCCTTTCTCTCCCGTTCGGTTTTTGCAGTAGAAACACCGGCCAGGGAAACAGACCACCAGAATTTTAGTAGAAATTGTGGCATTATAAAAGTGTACGTGTGCCAAACGCTTATTGTTACAATTTGAGGGTTGTATGTTTGGGTAAAACAATTCCCTTTCCTGTTACTTCGGTTAAATAGTTGACTTACAAACCAAATACAAATTCATCCTTGTAATTCCATGAGAAATATCAGTACTTAAAATGGAACATTGGTAAACCTATCTCCGTTCACAGGATATACCTTGAATTATAATTTCAAGAACTATAAAATTCCACCAAGTGAAAAAAAAATTGTTTGTCGCAGCAATTGCTGCGCTTTTCGTTTGTAACCTATCTGCCCAAAACGTGGGTATTAACGAAAGCAACCCCGGAAGTAAATTTTCAGTAAAGGGCAACCTTAGCGTAGGCGCTGGTTATTCTAATGCCGCTGCTCCGGCCAGTGGCGCTATTATAGAAGGACAATTAGGTATCGGCACTTCCACGCCCGATTCCAACTCGGTACTGGATATTGCAGCCACTAAAAAAGGAATTTTCATCCCCCGCTTATCCCATACACAGCGTTTAGCTATAAACAACCCTGCCAAAGGCCTCATGGTGTTCGATACCGACTCAAATACTCTTTATTTTTATGGCCAATCGGCTTGGTTTAGCATAGCTGCTACCGATAATAATAACACGGTAGTAGGTTGCTACCATTGGCCAATGGGTGCCACCGGACCTACCGGAAGCACGGGCGCCAATGGAAGCAACGGTGCCACAGGCGCAACCGGCGCTACAGGTGCTACCGGAACAAATGGTACCAACGGCACAGCAGGCGCTACCGGAGCGGTCGGAACTAACGGAGCAACAGGTGCAACCGGGGCAACGGGAGCTACCGGTGCAAACGGCACTAATGGTACCAACGGTGCTGCTGGCGCTACCGGTCCTACCGGGGCTACCGGCCAGGCGGGTATTAATGGTATTGATGGAATGAACGGCAGCAATGGTACTAATGGCACTACCGGTGCTGGTTATCTTGCCACTTCAACCAGCAGTATAACCATGGGAACCGGGACTAAAACTTTTACCACCCAATCGGGCCTTGCTTACCTCGCTAACAACCGGGTGCGAATTTCAAACACCGCAACCAATTATGTGGAAGGTACAATCACCTCTTATTCCGGTACCAGCATGACAGTGAATGTAGACTATGTTTCGGGCAGTGGCACTTACAATTCATGGAATATCAGCATTGCCGGTAACCTTGGTGTGACAGGAGCTACCGGTGCAGCCGGTACCAATGGTACAAATGGTACAAATGGCACCAATGGAACTAACGGGGCAACCGGCGCTACAGGTGCTACCGGATACCTCTCCAATGGCTCGGCTGCCGGAAATACTCCTTACTGGAACGGAACTTCGTGGATAGTAAACTCAAGCAACGTTTATAATAATGGTTCGAATGTGGGCATTGGTACCACCTCCCCTTCCACCAAGTTACATGTACTTGGTGATGCAATGGTTGGCACGGGAACCAACACCTACTACTCTACTCCTGCCGGCTCGGGCGCCCTTACTTTAAACGGTAGCACTTCCGGCGCTACACTTCGCATGGTAATGAATGATGGCTCCGGCACTTACAATCAATATCAGAATGCTTATTACGACGGAAGCAACTGGAAATATAACGCCACCGCACAGGCCACCAAATTTACAAGTTCGGCCGGCACTTTTTCGCTTAGCGTTGCCCCTTCGGGTACAGCCGGTAACAACCTTACCTGGACAAACGGGTTGTATATTGATAACTCGGCTAACGTGGGTATAGGTAATACATCGCCTGGCTATAAATTCGATGTAAGTGGTACGGGCCGCTTTACCGGTGCACTTAAAATTGGTGCTTATACATTACCGAATTCGGACGGCACTAACGGGCAGGTTCTAAAAACAGATGGTTCAGGAAATATTAGCTGGTCTGCCGATGCAGGAGCATCTGGACCTGTTTTTTACAGTACAGGCACTATTACAGATAACACAGGTACCTCCACCTTTAATGATCTTAATATAGGTAATTACACATTTATAAGGTTATCGGGATCAAGTTTTAATAGCTCGGTTCATATAACCGGCATTACCGGAGGGGTTGATGGAAAACTGATAGTAATATATACCACAGGTTCAGGAAAAGTACTTTACGATAATCAAAGTACTTCTTCAATAGCTGCAAATCGAATTATTACAGGTAATAATACCAATAGTTCTGGGGTTTTTGCGGTTACATTTATTTACGACGGCACCCAGTCTCGTTGGGTTTCAATAAGCACCAACTAATTCACCACTACAAAATCCACCTTGTAATTCCTTCTTCCGATTTAGTATACATGTAGAAACATAAGTAAATGAGAAAGCGTAATACGTATAGTACAAATAAACATATTACTATGAGAACCCGGATTTTAACCCTACTGATTTTTACCCTGGCAGTTAGTAGCCGCGTTTTAGCTCAAAACGTAGGTATTGGCGAACCGAATCCATCCAGCAAACTTTCTGTAAAAGGAAACATGTCGGTTGGAACCAATTATTCAAGCGTGGCTGCGCCTCCGGGTGGTATATTACTGGAAGGTGTATTGGGTATAGGCACTACTTCGCCCGATACCAACTCGGTAATAGATATGTCATCCAGCCGAAAGGGTATGTTGATGCCGCGACTGACACGTGCGCAAAGGTTACAGATAAATAACCCTACCAAGGGTTTAATGGTATTCGACCTTGATTCAAATACCACCTACTTTCACGATGGTACCCAGTGGACCAACCTGGTAAATTTAACGCAGCTAACTAACGTTGCTACCAATTTAGTAAACAACGCCATTAACGCCTTGGGTACAAATGGTCTTCTTGGCGGTGGTACCGGCGCCACCTGGTACACTGGCAGTGGCGCTCCAAGTGCATTAACCGGCACCGCAAACGATATGTATTTGAATACTACCACCGGCGATTACTACCAGAAAGGCGCTTTATTAGGTTGGAGTCAAAAAGGAACCCTAAGCGGCCCAACCGGGGCAACCGGTACCGCAGGCGCGGGTTACGGCTCAACTTCCAACAGCAACGTAACAATTGGAAACGGTAACAAAACTTTTACCATTCAAAGCAACGAGGCCTATATGGCCAACGATCGCGTAAGAATCTCTAAAGACGCGAATAATTATATGGAAGGGGCGGTTAACTCCTATTCGGGTACAACATTAGTTGTAAATGTTAGTTCCTATGTAGGAAGTGGCTCATCCAGCAATTGGACCATTGGCCTTATTGGCGATGTTGGTCCAACCGGCGCCGTTGGCCCTACCGGCACAGCAGGTACAAATGGCACTAACGGTGCTACCGGCGCTACCGGTGCTAGCGGCGCTACCGGCGCAGGTTATAGTGCCACTTCTTCTTCATCCGTATCCATTGGTACCGGCAACAAAACATTCGCCACTCAATCGAATTTAGCTTACCTGAGTGGCGATCGCGTACGGGTATCTAATTCAGCCTCTAAATATGTGGAAGGAGTTGTAAACTCTTACAACGGAAGTAATTTGGTGGTAGCGGTAGATAATGCGGTGGGAAGCGGTTCGTACAACTCATGGAATATTGGTTTAGCAGGCGATATAGGTTCAACAGGCGCTACAGGCCCTACCGGTAATAACGGCGCCGATGGCGCTGCTGGCGCTACTGGCCCAACTGGCGCAACGGGCGCGGCAGGTACCAACGGAACTAATGGTGCAGGCTATGGTGGAACATCTACATCAAACATAACTATCGGAACGGGAAATAAAACATTCGCTACTCAATCAGGTCTTGCTTATTTAAGCGGTAACCGTGTACGTGTAGCTAACTCCGCTACCAAATACATGGAAGGAGTTGTAAACTCTTACAACGGAAGTAATTTGGTGGTAGCGGTAGATAATGCTGTGGGAAGCGGTTCTTACAACTCCTGGAATATTGGTTTAGCAGGCGATATAGGTTCTGCTGGTGCAGTTGGCGCAACTGGCGCTACAGGTGCAACTGGTGCTACCGGCGCTACAGGTGCAGCAGGTACCAATGGCACTAATGGAGCGGCTGGTGCCACAGGCGCTACAGGCGCAGCCGGCTCTACCTGGACTACAGGAAGTGGTGCTCCATCAATACTTTCGGGCAATGTTGGCGACTACTATATTAATACCACAAACGGCAATTATTATTTAAAAACAGGTTTAATTGTTTGGACATTACAAGGCAGCCTTACAGGACCAGCGGGTGCTACAGGTGCGGCAGGAACCAACGGTACAAATGGCGCAGCCGGAGCTACTGGCGCAACAGGTGTAACAGGTGTAACAGGTGCTGCCGGAACTAACGGCGCTACCGGTGCAACAGGCGCAGCAGGTTCTAATGGTACAAATGGCACCAATGGCACTAATGGTACAAACGGAACTAACGGAGCAGGTTACCTGGCTACATCTACCTCAAGCGTTACCATGGGTACCGGAAGCAAAACTTTCGTTACTCAATCGGGGTTAGCTTATTTAGCAAACGACCGTGTTAGAATATCAAATACAGCAACAAATTATGTTGAAGGTACTATAACCTCTTATTCAGGCACCAGCATGGTGGTGAATGTAGATTATGTGTCGGGCAGCGGAACTTATGCATCATGGAATATTGGCGTTGCCGGTAACCTGGGTGTAACCGGTGCTACTGGCGCGGCTGGTAGCAATGGCGCAAATGGAGCCACAGGGGCTACCGGTGCAACCGGTGCTGCGGGAACCAACGGTACAAACGGAACAAATGGTACTAATGGTGCTACCGGGGCCACAGGCGCTACCGGCGCAACTGGTGCTGCCGGAACCAACGGTACAAACGGAACCAATGGTACTAATGGTGCTACCGGAGCCACAGGCGCTACCGGCGCAACTGGTGCTGCGGGAACCAACGGTACAAACGGAACCAATGGCACTAACGGGGCTACAGGGGCTACCGGCGCTACCGGTGCAACCGGCGCGGCCGGAACTAACGGTACAAACGGAACCAATGGAACTAACGGAACTACAGGAGCTACCGGTGCTACAGGTGCAACTGGAGCTGCCGGAACTAACGGAACAAATGGTACTAATGGTACCAATGGGGCTACAGGTGCTACCGGCGCTACCGGTGCAACTGGCGCTGCGGGAGCTAACGGAACCAATGGTACTAATGGCGCCAACGGAGCTACAGGTGCCACAGGAGCTACCGGCGCAACTGGTGCTGCCGGAACTAACGGTACCAATGGCACTAACGGAACTAACGGAACAGCAGGTGCAGGTTACCTGGCTACTTCCACTTCTAGCGTAACAATGGGTACCGGAAGCAAAACTTTTGTTACTCAATCTGGTTTAGCTTACCTGGCTAACGACCGCGTACGTATTTCGAACACTGCCACTAACTTCGTAGAAGGAACTATTACTTCTTATTCGGGCACCAGCATGGTGGTGAATGTAGATTATGTTTCGGGCAGCGGTACTTACGCATCATGGAATATAGGTATCGCCGGTATTGTAGGTGTAACCGGAGCAACAGGTGCTGCCGGTACAAATGGCACAAACGGCACTAATGGCGCCGCTGGCGCCACTGGTCCCACAGGTCCCGCTGGTATTAACGGTGTTGATGGTATGAACGGCAGCAACGGCGCAAACGGTACAAATGGCGCCGGCTATGGCGGTACATCTACCACCAGCAATTCAATTGCCACGGGCAGCAAAACATTTACTACTCAAACCGGCATGGCCTATACAGCCAACATGCGTGTTAGGGCAGCAAATTCTTCTTCGAATTATATGGAAGGTGTAGTTGCTTCCTATTCGGGTGCTTCATTAACTATTACGGTTGACCGTATTGTGGGAAGCGGAACTTATACTTCATGGACTTTGGGATTGGTAGGCGATGTAGGTGCTACCGGTGCAGCAGGTACTAACGGAACAAATGGAACAAATGGTACTAACGGTGCTACAGGTGCAACAGGTGCAGCCGGAACTAATGGAACAAACGGAACCAATGGCGCTACAGGTGCTACAGGGGCCACGGGGGCAACTGGAGCAGCAGGAACGAATGGTACTAACGGCGCTGCCGGTGCCGCTGGTGCAACCGGCCCAACGGGCTCGCTTTCTGCAGGAACGGCAGCGGGCAATACAACCTATTGGAATGGAAGTACCTGGGTACTTAATTCATCGAACATTTACAACAACGGGGGTAATGTAGGTGTAGGAACCACCTCTCCTTCTACAAAATTAGATGTAGCCGGCAATGTAAATATATCTACCGCTGGCGCTCCCAGCGTTTTAACTATCGACGGGCACAATAGCACAACTAACATTGCAAAAATTACTTTCACTAATACCGGCGGAACCGGTGATTTCCAATTAGGTTCCGATGGTGGCGATATTTACTGGCAAGGTGGCGGAACCCGTAACCTTCAAATGGGCGCTTACCATGGTATTGATATAACCGGTGGCCGCTACACTACCACCCCTATGGCTTTTGTAACAGGAACCTATTCAAGCTATAATACAAAGTTTGTGAATAGTACCGATGCGATAGGATTGATAGTTCAAGGCAACTCAACCCAAACAGCTAACCTTCAGGAATGGAGAAACTCTTCAGGTACGGCGCTTTCCGTTATATCCCCGGCCGGTAATTTAGGAATAGGAACATCCTCTCCCGCTTCAGCAGTTTCGGTAGGTTCAAGTTCACAGTTCCAGGTAAATTCAACAGGCAATATTGTTAAGGTAAACAACGTAACTACCAGCTTCCCTTCATCGCAAGGCGCAGCTAATACTTACCTTAAAAACGATGGTGCTGGCAACTTAACATGGGCTACCGGCCCGGTAGGCGCTACTGGTGCAACCGGGGCAGCAGGTACTAACGGAACCAATGGAACTAATGGTGCTAACGGTGCTACAGGTGCCACAGGAGCTACCGGTGCAGCAGGTACTAATGGTGCTAATGGTGCTACCGGCGCTACTGGTGCAGCTGGTACTAACGGAACAAACGGTACTAACGGTGCTACCGGGGCAACAGGTCCTACAGGTGCAGCCGGTACTAATGGCACTAACGGCGCAACGGGCGCTACTGGGGCAACCGGTGCAGCAGGTACTAACGGAACCAATGGAACAAATGGCACTAACGGTGCTACTGGTGCCACAGGAGCTACCGGTGCAGCAGGTACTAACGGAACAAACGGTACTAACGGTGCTGCCGGGGCAACAGGTCCTACAGGTGCAGCCGGTACTAATGGCACCAATGGAACTAACGGAGCCGGCTATACCGCTACTTCTACCAGCAGTGTAGCAATTGCAACTGGCAGCAAAACATTTACAACTCAATCCGGCCTTGCTTATTTGGCTAATGTTCGGGTACGAATAGCCAACTCTTCCAGTAACTATATGGAAGGTGTAGTTTCATCGTATTCAGGCACCACCCTTGCGGTTACTGTAGACCGCGTGGTTGGAAGCGGCACTTACACATCATGGAACATTGGCGTAGCAGGCGACGTGGGAGCTACCGGTGCAGCAGGTACAAACGGTACGAATGGCACCAATGGCACAAACGGTGCTACCGGCCCAACGGGGGCAGCTGGCGCTAATGGCACCAACGGTACTAACGGGGCTACAGGAGCAACTGGCCCTACCGGTGCTGCAGGTACTAACGGAACTAATGGAACAAACGGTACCAATGGTGCAACCGGCGCAACTGGCGCCACTGGTGCGGCAGGAACTAATGGTACAAATGGTGCTGCGGGCGCTACCGGTGCCGCAGGCGCAGCAGGAGCAGCCGGTGCAGGTTATACAGCTACCTCTACCTCAAGTGTAGCAATTGCAACTGGCAGTAAAACATTTGTCACTCAATCGGGTCTTGCATATTTGGCTAACATGCGTGTAAGGGTTGCTAACTCTTCTTCTAACTATATGGAAGGGGTGGTATCTTCATACTCGGGCACAAGCTTGGCAGTTACAGTTGACCGTGTTGCGGGCAGCGGTACTTATGCTTCATGGAATATTGGCATAGCAGGTGATGTAGGAGCTACCGGGGCAGCAGGTACAAATGGCACCAACGGAACTAACGGTACTAACGGTGCAGCAGGCGCCGCAGGCGCTACCGGTCCAACGGGTTATCTCACCAGCGGTTCAGCAGCAGGTAATACCCCTTACTGGAACGGTTCTTCGTGGGTGGTTAACTCAAGCAATATTTATAATAACGGTGGAAACGTAGGTATAAATACTACTTCACCTTCTTCCCTTCTGCATCTTAACAACGGTAATTTGGAAATTGACAACACCAACAACACTGCCGGTAAACTTATTCTTGATGAACCGAGTTCTTCAGGTACCAACTACATCAGTTTCCAGGCACCGGCTTTAGCATCTAACGTAACTTATACCCTACCTTCTGCCGATGGTGCTGCCGGGGCAAGTTTACAAACAAACGGTTCGGGCACTTTATCGTGGGCTACTTCAGGCAAAATGAAATATGCGCGTAAAGCATCAGACGAATCGGTTACCAGCTCAACGACCCTGCAGGATGACAATGACCTTCAATTTGCCATAGGCGCTAACGAAGTATGGGAGGTAAGTTTCGTGTTACGCGTAACAGCCAGTTCATCGGGTGATATAAAATTTGCACTTACCCTTCCTTCAGGGGCAAGCATGTTTGTTATGGCTAACGGAAACGACCAGAACAGTAGCGGTGATGACTATTTAGAAATGGTAACATCCGGTACCGGGTATTCTTTTGGAAATGGCGACTGGGGTATTTCAGGTCCGGTTGGTATCCTTATGAATGGCCTGATTGTAAACGGTTCGACAGCCGGCACAGTAAAACTTCAATGGGCGCAAAATTCAAGTAATGGCACTGCTACGGTGGTTAAAACAAACTCATATTTAAAAGCCTCGCAATTGCAATAAAATCTTTAAAGATCCCTTGCACTAACAAGGAACAAACCTGCCCCGTAAGGCAGGTTTTCTTTTTTAAGGAAGGCGCTTTTCCATTACGTAATGGGGGATGTTTACTTCGGTAAACTCCTCGCTGGCAATGCTAAAACCAAGTTTCTCGTAAAAGTGCACTGCTGTTTTGCGGGCATGGCAAAAAATAATGGAGCAACCATTCTCCATGGCATATTTTTCAGCGGCTACTGAAAGCTCGCTGCCAACTCCCCTTCCCTGCGCCTCCACGTCTACCGCCACTTGCCGCATTTGCATAATGCCTTTATCGATGTTCACCAGGGTAAGGCAGGCAATAATCTTCCCATCTTCAAACACCCCGAAGTGCACGCCTTTTTCATCGCGCTTTAATTCTATCTCGGTGAATTGCAGGCCAAGTGGCTTGCGCAAAACGCGATAACGCAGTACCAGCGCTTCGTTATAGTCCTTTGAACCGTAAGGGAAAATCCTTGTTTCAACAGCCATTGGGGTGCTAATTAAATAAATCTGCCGTTTTAAAAATATTTTTTTACGTACACCACTAAACCCGCATTGTAAAAGGCCTAAAAAGCCCCTAAAACAGGAACAATAGCGTACCCTTTTCGTAAACAATATAGATAGGACACTAACTTTAAGAAAACTACCAGCTATGAAAAAATTCAACCTATTGCTTATACTGATTATCGTTTTATTTGCAGCACAAGCACAAAACGGTATTAAGAAAATGCGCTCGCCACAAAGCCGTGCCCATGAAATAGTAACCAAACAGTTCGCTACCTGCACCGGTCCACAGGCAAGCAGCTTAATGTTCATTTATACCGATTATTTTAGAAAATATGACGCCGCTATTATAGCGCCACGCCCCGATAAAACCGCTTATGAGAATAAGCTGAAAAGACTAAAGGATAACCTCGACGAAAAAATACGCTCCGTTGTAACTCCTCAACAACTATTTATAGCTGTTAATAGTGAAGTTGTAGAACCTTAGAATATTTAGGATTGCAGATTGAAAACCCAGGTAGCTTTTGGAATTTGGTTTTGTGATTTGGAATTTAGATTTCTCCCCAATTAGTAGTTTTACTATAGTGCAACATACCATTGCGCACATAAAGCGGCGAGTTTACATTATGCTCATATAACTCTCCCGTCCCTAACCCTTGCGCCATGGTATTATTTTGAATAAAAGTCCATTGAGCAATAGCGTTAAGCCCTATATTCGACTCAAGCGCGCTGGTAGCCCACCATCCAATTTTATTTTCCGTTGCCAATTTTATCCAATCAGCACATACTTTAAACCCTCCTATAAGGCTCGGTTTTAGAATGATGTATGCCGGTTTTAAAACCTGCAATAGTTCCGCTGCGTTTATAGCATTTAAATGTACTAACTCTTCATCCAGTGCCACCGGTATAGGCGAATTAGCGCAAACCTCTTTCATTAACTCAATTTGCCCGGGCTTAACAGGTTGCTCGATAGAATGCACGCTATAAGCCGAAAACGTTTCCAATGCCTTAAAAATGTCTTGCCGGTTAAAAGCGCCATTGGCATCAAGCCGTATTTCAATTACTTCTGCCGGAAATTTTTTGCGGATGCCAGCCAGCAGCGCAATTTCTTCATCAAAAGGAATAGCGCCCACCTTTATTTTAATGCATTTGAAACCATCAATAATTTTGCGGCTTATTTGCTGAAGCATAAAATCCTGTGTACCCATCCACACAAGCCCGTTAATGGGAATAGAACCGTTGCCTTTGGTAAAATCGCTTTCAAATAAAATTTTTCTGCCGCCGTTCTCCAGGTCGGCCATGGCGGTTTCCCATCCGAAACGGATAGAAGGGAAACTGCCCATCACCGGTAAAAACTCCGGTTGACCGGTTTCTATATACCGGCACAACAAGCGCAGCGAATTTTCATAATTCTCCAGGTCGTCTACACTTAACCCTTCTATATAACTGCATTCACCGGTACCGGTTTTTACACCATCGCTAACAAAAATGTAATAGCCGTTCTTCACTTTCATTTCGCCTCGCGAAGTGAGCATGGGTGATTTAAACTTCAGTTTATATTTTTTAAACCAGGCCTTCAGCATTGTTCAATAACTGTTTTACCAACCGGTCTACCCCTACCGTTGCCTTCTCGCGTATAACCTGCAAATTCGGGATACGCGGAACCGGTAAATCATTCGGGTCGATTAGGTATTTAGGTATTTCGAACCGGGTGTAATTAATTAAACCCGCCGCCGGGTATACAGCCAACGAAGTGCCAACCACTAAAAATATATCGGCAAGTTGTACCCACTCAACAGCCTCTTCAATTTTTGGCACGTCCTCGCCAAACCAAACAATGTGCGGCCTTAACTGCGAACCTTTTTCGCATTTATCGTCTTCCGTAATATCCTTTGGCCAATCATAAACTAATTGTTCATCGGCAGTGCTTCGCGCCTTTAAAAGTTCGCCGTGCAAATGGATAATTTTTGAAGAGCCACCTAATTCGTGCAGGTTATCGATGTTTTGAGTAATGATGCTAACGTTGAATTGCTGCTCCAATTCGGCCAGCGCAATATGCGCCCGGTTGGGTTTGCATTTTAACAGTTGGCGGCGGCGCTGGTTATAAAAATCCAGTACAAGTTTTTTATCCTTCCTCCATCCTTCCGGCGAGGCAACGTCTTCTATCCGGTGGTTCTCCCACAAACCGCCGGCATCGCGGAAAGTGCTGATACCGCTTTCGGCGCTTATACCGGCGCCGGTTAAAACCACCAGGTTCTTTTTCATCAGAAAAAACGTTTAATAACCTTTAATTGGTGGGTGTATTTCCCGAGGGTGGCGTTATGGATGCCAAAGTGGTCTATCTTATCTATCCGCACCTTACCGGACGCATGGATAATCTTTCCATCTTTAAGTACTATACCAGTATGAGTTATTTTTCCTTCCTCGTTATTGAAGAATGCTAAATCGCCGGCACGGGCTTCTTCAATAAAATTAACAAGCGTGCCCTGTTCGGCTTGCTGGTAGGCATCGCGGGGCAGTTTTATGCCTATAGATTTATAAACAATTTGGGTAAAACCGGAGCAATCGATACCGAACGGCGAACGGCCGCCCCATAGGTATGGGGCGTTGATGTACTTTAAAGCAACTCTTTCAAACATAGCCGGATTACGGGCTTCTGCCTGTACAGCCTGTCCGTTATAAATGTACTTTTCTTTAAGAAGACGGAAATTCATACCATCGAAAAAAGGAAGGCTGCTGCCCGCTACCACCGGTACCGACCGGTGGCTGGAAGACGCGCTGCTAACAAGTTCCAGGGAAACTCCGGCATCGGTTGACATTAACTGGGCAAAATCTTTTTCGTTAATTTCTGTATGCTGGTTTTCGTTAATCCAGCCCATATATCCGTCGTAAACGCACTTTATGGATAACCATACATCCTTACGGCCGGTTATCTCGTAAATCTCTCCAAAAAGCAGCTGCGAAACCTGCTCCGAAGGATGGGCTGGTTCACGGCGTATCGGGATTATAGAAAGTTGGGCAATTCCGTATTTCACGGGTTGAATATAATTCAATATAGTGAACTGAATTTGGTATATTTATGGTAAGATAACTGTTGAAACATTTTTATAACCACCAAAGTCGCTTTTCATTATGTTTGTGCTAACGCGGAAGGGGAATTTTTTACCGCATTTTATTGCAACTGGAAGGCCGTTTTAAAACTCTTTATAAAAGGGATTTAGAATGTGTTTGCCAGACAGAGGAAATTTTTTGTTTTGAGGAAGTATATAGGGTATATTTTTACTTTTTTGCTGCTTATAAATGCCGGGCTGGCTTTTAGCCAAGCCAACTGTAATTTTGTGTTTTACAATAACAAAACCGTAGGCTGCTACCCCTATCCCATACTTGCACTTGCCGATACTTCGGCGCCTAAACCAGTATCGTGGACATGGATTTTGACAGACTGCGGCGGGACTCCTATTGTTACTTTTCCTAATTCAGGTCCTTCTTTCTCGCAAGCACCTCCCGGCCCGGGTTGTTATACCTTAACAATGAAGCCAACCTATGCAAATGGTAGCACATGTACATTTAGCCGAACCAACATTATCGAGTCGGATACACCAAGGATAAATGCTACCATTGGTCCTTCACCCTTATGTATTGGTGGCACCGTTTGTGCAACGCTTACCAATACTCCTCAATGTAATATCATGGATAGCACCTACATTGTATGGGGAGGCGGTGCAAGTGATGCAGTGCCGGGCAATCCAAATAGTTTATGCCATGTGTATGATGCAGCAAATTACCAACCGGGTTGTTACTCGGTAACCATTTTTGCTAAAAACAGCTGCGGTTGTTCATCGGCAAAAACCTATGATAGTGCCGTTTGCCTGGTACCTAAGCCACACGCACATTTTATAGCCGACGTGGTACACTCGGTTTGCCAGCCAAGCCTTACCAGCAATTTTACCGCCGATGATGCAGGACCCAACGTAATTTACTGCTGGTATGTAAATAAAGTTCAAAAACAATGCAGCATTTCGCGAAACTTCACCTATACTTTCCCTGTTTCGCAGAACGGATATGAAATAAAATTAGTAGCTACGCAACCTGCGGGCTGTGTAGCTTCTGACTCTATACCAAATTTTATAACTGTATTGCCCTCGCCAGACACTACAATAGTTTTGAATGCAGATTCATCCTGTTTAGCGGCTGGTTCTTCCTTTCAATTATGTCTTTCCTCACCATTCAACATTAATCCTCAATGGACTATTACCGGACAAGGAACAAACGTTCAAGGAGCTGGCAATCCATTCTGCACTAATTTATCGAACCTAGGATATTACGATATAACCTTGACAGTAACCAGCGGCCCAAATTGTAGTATTTCCGTTACCAAGAAAAAAGCCTTTTATATTAAACCGCGACCCACAGCTTGTTTTACCGTTGACGATTCCTTTGGCTGCAACCCAAATAACTTCTGTGTAAATTTTACCAATTGCACTAATCCTATAGGCGGCAATACCTATAGCTGGAGTTTTGGCCCTGCTCCTCCTAACACCACCCCCTCAACTTTTACCGGAGCTAACCCTCCCCAGGTTTGCTATAACGGTTTTGGTAAAAGGGATGTAACACTTGTTGCCACTTCAGGTAACGGATGTGTTGGCACAACCACAAAAGTAGGTTACATAAATATTGATACGCTAAAGCCACAGTTTGGTATTAGCCATCCACGCGGTTGCGGGCCGCTAACCACAAGGTTTGTAAGCGCCCCTATACCAGCCTCTTTCCCTGAAAAAATAGCGATGTATACATGGGACTTCATAGGCGCTGGTGCACCGCCGGGGCAAAGCGGTCCATTACTATCCACAACGGCACCTGCAATTTTCACTACCCCGGGTTGTTACTCTGTACGTTTAACTATTACTACCGTTTCAGGTTGCAGTAGTTCTATTTTTGTGAAGGAAGCAGTTTGTGTAGGTTATAAACCTACTCCCTGCACTGTAACACCTGATCCGCTTATTAAATGCTACGACAGTTTACCGGTTACCTTTAATATTGCCTGCGATTCGTTCAACCAATTAATCATCAATTTTGGCGACGGACCACCGGTGTCTTTCGGTGATGCTAATAACCGTTTGATGAAAGCTGGTGATTCAATTAAACACGTATACCAGGATTGCGGCGATTTTGATGTATGGATGGTAGCTTATCGCGATAGCTGCCCTTCCGATACCCTGCGCCGCCATATTACCATTAAATGCCCTAAAGCCGATTTTAAAGATTCCACTAGTTGCGCAGGAGGTGATACCGTCTTTTTGATTGATAAATCGCATAAAGCAACGCGGGTGCATTGGAGTTTTTCGTGCTTACCTGATACATTTAATACCAGGATTGTAAAAGTGAAAATGCCAACCTGCACCATTTGCACAGTGTACGAATTGGCCTATAACGATTCCACCGGTTGTATGGACCATAAAACCGCCACCATTAATACATCCTGTAACTCGCCACCAAGTTTTACGCCTGGGCCTGATGTGGCAGGCTGTTCTTGTTTTAATCCGGTGACTAAAAACACAACACTGGGTGCGGATAATGGCACGACGTGGTGGGACCTTGAATTAGGAGATGGAATAGGGCCAGCATCTGTATCAGGCCCACCATGCCTGCATTGTTATTCCGGAAAAACACTTACTACTAACCCGCCTTTTTGCTTCAATACAGGCAAGAGCGCTTTTGCAATGATATATTATGCCCCCAGCGGGTGTATAGATACCCTACGAGGCACTATTCATAGCTGTGCAATCACTCCCGATTTTACACCTACAGCTATCTGCTTGCCCGATCCGGTGCATTTCCGCGCTACGGTGCTGGCGCAAACTGATACTTTCTGCGACACGAAGTATAAGTACAGCTGGAATTTTGATTATGGAGATAGTCTTTCTTCATCACCCAGCACCAAATCCGATACTGTAAAATATTTTCCTAAAGAGTTTGTGCATTATGTGAGACTCACTGTTACAAATTCATTGGGCTGCGTAGGCACAGTAACAAAAAATGTATACATCGGCACTACTGTAAATATGGCCTGGAGTTTCGATAGCACTTTATGTCCCGGTATTCCTTTAAAAATAACGAATAATACTACCAGTCCTGCAATTTTAGTAGAAGGATGGAAATTCGCCGGTGGAACGCCCGATACTTTTACCGGCCATCTTCCCCCAGATATTATTTACTCCGCTGAAGGTGATTATCCGGTTATATATCATGTAATAGCAGGAACCTGCGATAAATATGATACTATGTATGTGCATATACATTCACCCGAATTGCTTGCATCTATTGACAATAGAGTGAGACAATGCCCTCCCTTAATTTTTACAGCTAATAATAAATCAAAATATATAGATGTAAAAACTGATTTAATAACCTGGTCATTTTATGATTCCACCCGCCACCAGGTAATAGATACCAGCCACACTTATAGTCCAACGGAAAGCTTTTCCTTACCGGGTGTATATTTTATTAGGTTATGTGTTACCACAAACAACGGGTGCACGGTTTGTACTGATATTGACAGCGTTAAGATTGGCGGACCTTATGGTTTTATTACCCCCGAAAAACCAACAGTCTGCGCGTGCCAGGACTCTATAAATTTTTCAATAGCAACGGTCAATGCCGATACTTCCATATTTATATTTGGTTGTAACCAGGGTTTTATTCCATTACGAGGCTTTAGAACTAACGGATTACCCATTGGAGACGCCAATAATCCAACAACATTAAACTATAGGGTATCTTATTGCGTGCGCGATACTTGTTCACCCCAAATTTTTCTTACTGATACATTAAATTGTAATGTTCGCATCATTGCCCCACCAATTTTTATTGACTCTCCAACCGTTTATTTCAAGTATTCGAATTATAAAGTATGTGATTCAGGTACTGTTATGTTCTTCGATTCAACTGTTTATAAACTTACAAAAGATACCAGTTACACTGCTTACTGGCGATGGGATTTTGGCGACACTTTGGTAGCATGGGATACCAGTAATTTGCAAAACCCTTCTTACTTCTATTCGCACCCCGGCAATTATCATGTAAGCTTATTGGTAAAAAGTAATTACGGTTGCCTGGACTCGTTCAGTCAAACTGTCGTTGTCTATCCGGCACCGGTTGCCTATTTTGCTTTAGCCGATAGTGAAATTTGCAGTAACCAGGCCGTTTGTATAACCGACTCCTCCTATTCTACCAGCGTTCCAATATTGACATGGCAGTGGGGCTTTGGGGACGGCAATGGTTTCTCTCCGGGTAATAATCCGGGCTGTTATAATTATAAAGCCCCTTTCAAACAGGTTTATCCTATTACTCTTGCGCTGGTTGACGCTAATGGATGCGTGGACAGCGAAACTATTATCCTTCGCGTACACGAAGCGCCACATGCAAATTACGACTGGCAAATAACCTGCGAAGATAAAGCGATGCCATTTACCAATACATCGCTTACACCGGGCGGGGCTTTATCAACTTGCGAATACACCTTTTGGGTTGGGGCGCCTAACCCGGTTATAAGCAATAACTGCGATGTTAATTTCCGTTTCCCGGCAGGGTTTTACCCGGTGCAATTAATTGTAAGCGATGTGAACGGCTGCCGCGATACAATAGTACAAACCGTAGAAAGCGACCCGTTCACCACCCTGGATATTACCCCCGGCGACACCATTGTTTGCCTGGGGCAATCGGTAGATTATGCCCTGAACGGCACTTACGATTCGGTTAGCTGGGTGCCGAATGTATGGTTAACATATAACGATGCACAACACGTTACCATAACACCACTCGGGGATATTACTTACGTAGCCTCGGCAAAAAGCGGCGTTTGCCCTATTGCCAGCCGCACGTTTACGGTGCTGGTGGTACAGTCGGTACCGGTTGGCGCTACAGCTACACCCGACCGGATAGTAAAAGGGCAGTATTCGCATTTATCGGCCGATTCATTACCACAGGGCAACCATGTAATACGCATTGATAGTGTTATATGGAGCCCGGCCTCTTCGGTTCAATGTTACTATTGCGAAAAAACCACTGCCAACCCGCAGCAAACCACCACCTATAATGTAACGGCTTACTATAGCAGGAATTTTAACGGCAACAGCTACCCCTGCTCCAGTTCAGATGATGTTACAGTTACCGTGCTTACCACTTGCGATTCGGGCGTAGTTTTTGTCCCTAACATGTTTACACCCAACGGCGATGGTAAAAACGATGTCTTTATGATACGGGGTATGGGCGCTACTAAAATTAATTTCTTCCGCGTTTTCGACCGCTGGGGAACCTTACTTTATGAAGCCACCAACGGCGTGCTGAACGAGGAAACATGGGGATGGGACGGCACTAATTTACAAGGCGGGAAACTAAATGAAGGGGTTTACGTATATGTGTACGAGGTAGTGTGCATTAACCAGGACGTGATTTCTGGTAAGGGTAACGTTACCTTAGTGAGATAACAGAGAATGAAGAAGTATTTTTACAAGGCATATTTGTATGTGGGATTATTGCTTATAACCGGGCAAATTATTGCCCAGGATGTGCATTTTTCCCAATACAGCGCCTCGCCCTTAATGCTTAACCCGGCCCTGGCAGGTATGAATACCTGCGATTATAGGGCGTATGCCAATTTCCGGATGCAGTGGCCCACCATTTCTAATGGTTACACCTACCGGACCTTTGCAGGCGGGGCCGATATGTCCATTGGCAAGGTTACCAAATTCAACAGCTTTGCCGGTGCAGGTATTTCGTTTTACAGCGACCAGGCCGGCGACCTTAATTTTAGCACCAACCGTGTGGACCTTACCCTTGCTTACCACTTTATGTTGAACCAAAAGGGCACCATGCAAATTTCAGCAGGCTTACAAGGCGCTTTTAATTACCGCGGATTGGACTTTAGCAAATCAACCCAGGATGGCCAGTACGATCCTAGTACAGGCACAGTTAACCCAAATGGACCAAAAGAATTTTTAGCGCGCGATAAAGTAATGTTCGGCGATGCAGGTTTGGGTATGCTGTTTAGCGCCATTTCTAAAAATGATGCTAACTTTTACGCGGGCTTTGCTCTTAACCACGTTAACCAGCCAAAAATTTCTTTCTACCCCGATGGCCAAACAACAGGCTTTGCCGCCAATGAGCGCTTGTATATGAAGATGACCTTCCATGGCGGCGCTTCATTTTTCCTCGACCGGAAAGGCCGTACCAGCCTGCTACCTAATTACGCCATTTTTGTGCAGGGGCCTTCGTACCAGTTTTTATTGGGATGTAATATCAAAACTGTATTCGGAAGCAACGTAAAAGCCCCTACTTCGGCCGTTCACTTTGGGGTTACCTATCGCGGCCTATACGATGCTATTATCTTTAATGTGCGTTACGATTATAAAGGCTTTAGCGCAGGTTTAAGTTACGATGTTAACGTATCGAAACTTACCCCGGCCTCCAAAACAATTGGCGCGCCCGAGCTATCCATTATGTTCCAGGGCTGCTACCGCAAAAAACCACGCCCGGGCCATTGCCCTGTGATGTTCTAAACTGGTTCACTGTTTACAGTGTATTCAGTTCACAGTTTTATCTTCCTTATTCTTCATCCCTTGCTCCTTGTTCATTATTTACTTGTTTGGAATGCAGAGCAAGGATTAGCGAATTGAGAATAAAAAAGCCCCGCATTACGGCGGGGCTTTTTTATTAGCTCATGGTTCTCACCATTCACTATTTACTATTCACTTATTTCACTTCCATCAACTCTGTATCAAATATCAAAGTAGCCTTCGCAGGAATAACCGGTGGGCGGCCTTGTTCACCGTAAGCCAGGTTGTAAGGAATAATAAGCTTGTACTGCGAACCAACTTTCATCATAGCAATACCCTCATCCCATCCTTTTATTACCTGTCCTTGTCCTAATGTAAAGGTAATAGGCTGGTTGCGGTCGCGCGATGAATCGAATTTAGAACCATCGGCCAAAGTACCGGTGTAATGCACCGAAACCGATTTGCCCGCAGTTGCCTGGGCACCATTTCCTTCTTTTACCACTACATAGTATAAACCAGAAGGGGTCTTTTTTGCATTAAGGTGATTAGCCTTTATATATTCTTCAGCGCCCATAGTTATAGCTTTATCTTTTTCAGCCTGCTTTTTTGCGGCTTCTGCATTTTTTTCGTTATAAGTTTTTAAACCGTCAAAAGCTTCGGCGTCTTTACCAACACGGATAATACGAACGGTGTTCATTTTATCGCCTTGCGCAATAGCATTCACTACGCTCTGCCCTACCATTACTTTACCAAAAATGGTATGCTTATCGTTCAGCCATGGTGTAGCAACGTGCGTGATAAAGAACTGCGTTTGATTAGTAGCAGGACCAGCGTTAGCCATAGCCAATATACCGGGACCGGTAAAACGCAATGAAGGATCAAACTCATCCCCGAACTTATAGCTGGTCATTGAGCCGCTACCGTTGCCGGCCGCATCGCCGCCCTGTATCATAAAGTTTGGTATAACACGGTGGAAGGTAATACCATCGTAAAAAGGCTGGCCAACCGGCTTGCCGCTGTTGGTTTGCTTGCCTTCGCAAAGGGCTACAAAGTTACCCACTGTCATTGGGGTTTTCTTGTCTTCCAGCTTACAAACAATAATACCTTTATCGGTATTAAATTCAGCGTAAAGTCCCGGTTCGTTTTTCCAATTAGGGTTTTCCTGGTAAGCGGGTGTTGTTTGGTTTTGTTCAGGCATTGTTGTTACTTCAGTTTTGTTCTCCTTTGCATTGCAGCTATTAAGCAGCCCTGCAAACAGGGTTAGAGTTAGTAAAATTGGTTTAGTTGTCATGTTGGTTGTTGTTTATGATTGTGTTGATGTGTTGACGTGTTAAGGTGTTAATGTTTTGTCTTTCATTGGCATATCGGCATATCATCTCATCATCTAATTATATAGCTAACGTTTCTATCGCCTCCAAAAACTTCTTCTCCGTTTCAGCCAAACTTAAGCTGCTTTTGCCCCCGCTGGCGTTTTTATGCCCTCCTCCTTCAAAATAGGTCCTCGCGAAAGTATTTACATCAATATCGTTACGCGAACGGAAGGATATTTTTATCCTGTCCGGCTCCTCGCTAAAATAAGCGCTTACCAGCACCCCCTCTATCTTAAACGGATAGTTCACCAATCCCTCGCTGTCGCCGGTTTGCAAATTAAACTTTTTTATATCAGGTTGGGTAACCAGTATGTAAGCCACCTTACCGCCTTTCACCAATTTTAACTTCTCGTTTAGGCAGTAACCAAAAAAGCGCAGGCGTGTTTCGCGGAAAATATTGTTCACCTTTTCGCTTACATAATCGGGCTTCGCACCAAGTGTTATAAGTGCTGCAGCTACCAAATGGGTATTCGGGGTAGTGTTATTAAACTGGAAAAAACCGTTATCCGTTACTATGCCCGTATAAAGGCATTCGGCTATTTGCGCATCTATTTTATCCGTTTCGCCAAGCGCGGCAATAATATCGAACACCATTTCGGCGGTGGCACAATAACTAATATCACTAAAGGTGAGGTTTGCAAAATCCTCCGGTTCGCGGTGGTGGTCGATAATGATTTTTGCCGCTGTTGCATTTTTAATAGCCTCACCCAAACCTTCTAACCGGCTGATGGCATTAAAATCAAGGCAGAAAATTATATCCGCCTCCTTAATTTTCGTTTCGCAGATTTTGCGTGTTTGGTGGCTATCGAAAACCAGCGTACTTTCTACTCCCTGTATCCACTTAAGGTTTGGGGTATAATGGTTAGGTGAAATAAAGCTTACCTGGTGGCCAATCTTTTCAAGAAACGACTTCCACCCCAGCGATGAGCCCAGCGCGTCGCCATCGGGATTACGATGCGTAACTATCACTATTTTTTTGGGGGTGGCCAGCATTTCCTTTAAACCCCCTATATGTACCTCTGGAAATTTCATTAAGGATGCGAATGTAAAAAATTAGGCCGATAGGCCATATCTACCTGTTTAGGCATATACTGTGTATATTTATTGCAGTGAAATGCCTTTTACTTTCATTGGTATTATTTATTGGTATTAAGGCTTACAGCCAACCTGCCACGGCGGGCGTGGTAAAAGGTAAGGTAATGGCCGAAGGCACCCCTTTGGAGTTTGCTTCTGTGGGGTTGCTTAAAACCTCGTTTTCAACCGCTACCGATAAAGACGGAAACTTCATATTAAAAGGAGTTCCTGCCGGTAAATACCAACTGCGCACTACTTATGTAGGCTACGAAAACTACCAGCAGGAAGTAGTGGTAAGCGACACGGCAGTATTCACCTTGTCCGTTACTTTGATCCCCCTTACTTCAAGGCTTAAAGAAATTGTAGTAACCGGTACTTTGAAGGAGGTTACCAAACTACAAAGCGTAATGCCGGTAGATGTTTACACCACCCGCTATTTTCAGCGCAACCCCACCGATAATATTTGGGACGCATTGAGCAACGTTAACGGCTTTTTTACGGATGTAGACAATGGTGTTTCTAACAGTACCGATATACAGATAAACGGGCTGGAAGGCAACTATACCATGATATTAATAGATGGCGTACCCGCAATGAACGGTTTAGCTGGCGTTTACGCTTTAAACGCACTGCCCATTAGCATGGTTGATAAAATTGAAATTCTTAAGGGCGCCGCTTCTACCCTTTACGGCTCCGAAGCTATTGCAGGGGTAATCAATATCAAAACAAAAAACCCCGCTAATATACCACGCTTCTCCTCCAACGTTTACCTCGACTCACGCCTTGAAACCATTGCCGACCTTACTGCTTCCTTCAGGTTAAAAAAAGCAAGTACGTTATTAGCCGTTAGCGGCCAGGCAGCCGACTACCGGTGGGATATAGACAACGATAACTTTATCGATGCCCCACTTACCAACCGTGCCAACTTATATAATAAGTGGAGTTTCGACCGCAAGGATAGCGGCATTGCCAACATCTACGGCCGCTTTTTATTTGAAGACCGTTTTGGTGGCGACATCAATGCCCCCGGCCACCTAACCGGCAGCGATAGCTTTTATACCGAGTGGATACGCACCTACCAATGGCAGGCTGGTTTTCAATACCAGCTGCCGGTTAAAGAACGTTTTTTGCTGCAAGCCGATTACAGCGAGCATTACCAGGAAGCTTCTTTTGGTTTGCACCAATATTCAGGTGTGCAACGTACAGCTTTCGGGCAGTTAAGCTGGGCTAAAAAAACCGACAAGGTGAACGAACTGCTTTTGGGCGCCGCTTACCGCATGAATTATTACGGCGATAATACCAGCCTCTCGGTCGATACCCTTACCGGTGGCAATATGATGCACACTGCGGGCATATTTATGGAAGATGAACTGACAATTGTACCGCGGCATATTTTACTGCTCGGTGCGCGGTTCGATTATAATACGCACACCGGCCCGGTATTTACACCACGCGCTAACTATAAGTGGAACTCGAAGGACGAAAGCAATATTGTACGCATTGGTATAGGCTCCGGTTACCGTATTCCAAATTTATTGAATGAGGGTTTTGGCGCTTTAAATGGTTCGCGCCAAATTATTGTCACTGAAAAACTGAAACCCGAAACCGTTATTAACGCAAATATCGATTACAACCGCATTCAAAAATTAGGCGGAGGTATTTTGAATATTGACGCCAATGTGTTTTACACCTACTTCTTTAACATCATTGACCCCGACTACGGCGATGATGGCTATATTAAATATGCCAACAAAACCGGCGGGGCTATGGCACCCGGCTTTAGTATCAATACCGACTTTACATTTAATTATCCCTTAAAAGTTGGCGTTGGTTTTACCTATACCCATGTAACTGAAAAAGATGAAGATGATAACGGCAACCCTATAACAATAGCGCCGGTGCATTCCATTCCATTTATGGCCGATTTTTACTTAAGCTACAAATTTCCCGCACCGCAGCTTTCGCTCGATTGGACCGGCAACCTTATTAGCCCCATGCGCCTGGCAACTGTAACTAACGACCAGCGCCCCGGCGAATCGTCGTGGTTCACCATACAAAATATACAAGTTACCAAGCGGTTCAACAATGGCATAGAGGTTTACATTGGCATAAAAAACCTTTTCAATTTTTACCAAAAAGAGACCATCCTGCGCCCCTTCGACCCTTTTAACCGTTATGTAAACGTTAATAACCCTAACAATTACCATTTCGATACCACCTATGGCTTTATAGCTACCGAGGGCATAAAGGGTTTTGTGGGTTTTAGGTATACGCTGTTATAATATAACCGCTAAGAGCGCTATGCCTGCCTGCCGCAGGCAGGGTAGCGCAACGAACCCAAAGAAAATTCTTAAAAAACACCACAGCGAACTTTGCGAAACCTTTGCGTACCTTGCGGTCAAATTACTTTGCATTCCACTTGCAAAACTGGTACTCCACACCTATTTTCGCCCGCGTTTTAAAAACTTTATCAAAAACCAACATGGCAGGAAGAATAACCCTTACAATGATTAAGCCCGATGCAGTGGCCGACGGCCACACCGGAAAAATAATAGACATGATTATTAAGGCCGGTTTTAAAATTAAGGCCATGAAACTTACCCGCCTGTCGCATAAGAAGGCCGAAGAGTTTTACGCTATCCATAAAGAAAGAGGCTTTTTCCAGGAGCTGATCACCTTTATGACCGAAGGCCCCATTGTAGCTGCCGTTCTGGAAAAAGATAATGCCGTTGAAGACTTCCGTAAACTTATTGGCGCTACCGACCCCAAAAAAGCCGAAGAAGGAACCATCCGCCGTTTATTTGCTACTGGTATTGAGCGCAATGCTATGCACGGCAGCGATAGCGATGATAACGCACAGATAGAAGCTAACTTCCACTTTAGTGGATTGGAAAGATTCTAAACACCACCCCTAAATCCCCTAAAGGGGACTATGGGCACGAGCGTGATTCAATAGTATTAACCTGATTCTACTTCGCTATTCAACACTCCTTGTTCCTTGTTCCATATTCAGGTTGTTACCTAATCCAATATAGGTACACAGTGAACTATACTATCTCTATCAATAAAAATGATAATAAATTTCATTCTATGTCCCCACAGGGTCTTCTTCGCGCAGCATGGAGACCCTGTGCAAACTGCCACATTTTTTGCACGCACCAGCACACTTTAAATATACATATTAATATGTGTAGGTTTGTAGGAGTAATGTAAAACCGCATGCAATCGTTCATTAAAAACTGCATGCAAATACTTGAGTGCGGCAATAGTGCCCATCTATTTTCCTCTACTTTAGACCAAACGCCGTCTGGTAGCTGGTTTCAGGTGGGTCTACTTTGGTCTACTCTAGAAGCTGGGAAGGTGTCAGACACTTACCAGGCTCGAGCTAAGCAAGTGTCAGACACCTAATCGGCGGTCTACTTTCATCTACTTTAGAAAAGTAGGGTAAGGTTACTTCTTATCCCCCGGCCCTTTGGCAATGTTATCTCGCATGCTGGTATCGGCCTGTATGTTCTGCATTTTGTAGTAGTCCATTACACCCAGGTTGCCTTGCCTAAAGGCTTCGGCCATAGCAATAGGTATTTGCGCTTCGGCTTCAATTACTTTGGCGCGCGCTTCCTGCGCTTTGGCTTTCATTTCCTGCTCTAAAGCAATTGCCATTGCGCGGCGTTCTTCGGCTTTGGCCTGTGCAATATTCTTATCGGCATTGGCCTGGTCCATTTGCAGGCTAGCGCCAATGTTACGGCCGATATCAATATCCATTATATCAATAGAAAGGATTTCGAACGCGGTACCGGAGTCCAGCCCTTTACCCAACACTACTTTCGAAATAGTATCGGGGTTTTCCATCACCGATTTATGCGACACCGCCGAGCCGATAGAAGTTACTATACCCTCGCCCACCCGCGCCAGCACCGTATCTTCACCGGCGCCGCCTACTAATTGCTTAATGTTGGCGCGCACCGTTACCCGCGCTTTGGTTATTAACTGTATGCCATCCTTTGCCACGGCTGTTACCGCAGCGCTTTCAATTACCTTAGGGTTTACCGAAAGCTGTACGGCTTCAAACACATCGCGCCCGGCGAGGTCAATAGCGGTAGCGGCTTTAAAATCCAGTTCGATGTTGGCCTTATCGGCGCTAATAAGCGACCGGATAACCTTGGCAACATTACCACCGGCCAAATAGTGTGCTTCAAGCAAATCGCGCTGGACCGGTATACCGGCTTTGTTGGCCGTTACCATAGCATTTACAATAACGGATGGCGGCACGCGGCGAAAGCGCATAAACACAAGTTGCAGCAGGCTAATGTGCACATTGGCAAATTTGGCCGATAACCACAGCGGAATGGGCAGAAGCCAGAAAAGAAACAGCACTACAAATATTATAATGCCTGCCAGTACGTAAACGGGTAAGTCCATGAGTTGGGTTTTAGGTTTGTTTTACAAAAATTTTATCGTTAGTGATTTTAATTATCTCCACGGCGCTGTTGCGCTGTATGTATTCGCCGGTTGAATATACCTCAATTTTATTATCATTGAAAATTGCTTTTCCATTGGGGCGAAGTTCGGTAACAGCCGTACCCTTATCCCCTACTTTATGGGCATCGACCTGCAACTCGTTTACGCGGCCGGTTATCTCGCCTTTCATTGCCAGTTTATTACTTTGTATTGTGCGGAACCCCAAATACACGGCCAACAATGCCGCTACAGCGCTGCCAGCTAACGCTATACGGCCCCAATACTCGCCATAGCTATTGTACACCAGCACCACACCAACCACCAACGCTACGCCACCCAGCAACCCCGCCAATGAAGTACCCGGTATTACAAATACTTCCACAAATATGAGCGCCAAACCGAGGAGAAGAATTAGGATAATTATAAAGGCGGCCATGGGGAACTGATTATTTAGTTAATAGTGAAATCATTCTTTTGCATTCATTGGTTACTGGTTATTGGCCACTGGCTACTACTCCGCAGGACTCATCACAAACGTTACCTCCTGCTTTCCTTCCATTGCCTTAAATATAAAGTGTTCCTTATTCAACTCTAATATATCATAATCTATTCTTTCGCCATGGCTAGTTGAAGAAGTAATTTTTGTGGAAGTAGCATTTAGTTTCCAGGTACCCTTAACGGTTTGGTTGCCCATGCCGGAAACATAGGTTCCATCGCCGCTATAGGTTAACCGGAAATTGCCTTTCATTTCATTCACGGCCCTATCTACCTGGTCCTTCATTCCCGCCGGAATTTCATTGCCGTATCGCAGGTCTTCCAGTTTCCAGGTGCGTAGCAGTAGAGCCGACTTATCGGTACAACCCCATAAGCAAAGCAAAAACATCAAACCAAATAAAGCCCTGTATAATATTTGCATGGTATAAATTTACTACGCTAAATTAGGCGCGGTATTGTCAATTCCAAACACCGCCAATTTTACTATGAAATTAACCTTATTAGTTGTCGGAAAAACCACTTTGAAGGAAATAAAATCCGTTTGCGACGAATACAATAAACGCATTAACCACTATTGCAAAATGGAGGGAATAATGGTGGAAAGCCCCTCTAAAGCCGGCGACCAAAGCAAAATGAAAGAAAAAGAAGGCGAGGCTATTTTAAAAAAAATAAACCCCGGCGACTATTTAATCCTCTTAGATGATAAAGGGAAGGAGTTTTCATCCACCCAATTCGCAAGTTACTTAGAAGGGTTATTCAATCAATCATTAAAGAATATTGTTTTTGTGGTTGGTGGCGCTTATGGCTTTAGCGAAGCAGTGTATAAACGTGCCAATGCAAAATTAAGTTTATCAAAAATGACCTTCAGCCACCAAATTATACGCGTTATTTTTTACGAGCAGCTTTACCGGGCGTTTACTATTATTAATAAGGAGCCTTATCATCATGAATAATAGCAACTACTTTCACTCTACCCTTCGTGGTTAAATGAGCGTCCTGTGCAAAGTATAAGTTTTTGCATACTGACTATGCTGTATCTTTGTATATCAACATCCTTAATTCCTGGTTTCTCTCTTGCCATGCACTATTCACTACTTACTATATTTGACCCATGGATCTTATCGACAGCCTTAGCCCCGTTACTCTTTTTATAATCGCTATTACAGCGCTTACCTCGGTGGTTGCCTTTAGCAATCACAACCTCTTTAACCGGTTTGCATTTTACCCTTACCGCATGTGGAACAATGGCGAGTGGTACCGGTTGGTTACCGGTGGGCTTATTCACGCTGACCTCGGTCACCTTTTCTTTAACATGTTTGCACTATTCAGTTTTGGCCCGGTGGTGGATAGCGCCTTTGTACAGGTATTCGGCAACTGGGGGCATACATTTTATGCCGGCATGTACCTGTTGGCCATAGTTACTGCCGACACCTTCAACCTTTTTCGCAAGTCAAGCGACCCAGCCTACCGAAGCATTGGCGCCAGTGGCGGAGTTTCGGCAGTGGTGTTTTCGTTCATCCTTTTTAACCCATACGGGCGCATAGCCATATATTTTATTCCCATTGGTATACCGGCTTATATTTTTGGTGTATTGTACCTGCTATATTGTGTGTACATGGGAAAGCGGGGCGGTGATAACATTGGCCACACAGCCCACTTCACCGGTTCGCTGATTGGCTTTGTGCTGCCGGTAATTTTTCATCCCTGGCTGCTTACACGTTTTATTAGTTTAATTGCCAGTGGCGAGAATTAAAACTGTTGTTATGATAATAGATATTAGAAGCGATACTGTTACCCGTCCCGATAAATCCATGAAGGAAGCTATGTACAATGCCGAAGTAGGCGATGATGTTTTTAGTGAGGATCCTACGGTAAGAAAGCTGGAAGAAAAACTGGCTGCTATGTTTGGTATGGAGGCAGGTTTGTTTTGCCCAAGTGGTACTATGACCAACCAAATTGCAATTAAAACCCACACCCAACCGCTGGATGAAATTATTTGCGACAAGCTGGCGCACATTTACAATTACGAAACCGGTGGATGGGCTTTTCATTCCGGTGTATCCATACGCTTAACCAATGGAGAGCGCGGTAAAATGACTGTACCCCAGGTAGAGGAATTGGTACAACCCGATTTCGACTGGCTGCCTAATACCCGTATGGTAGCTATCGAAAATACAGTGAACAAAGGCGGTGGCAGCATTTATATGCTCGATGAAATGAAAGCGCTTTCAGCCTTCTGCAAATCGAAGAATTTGATTTTCCATTTAGATGGGGCAAGGATATTTAATGCATTAATTGAATTAAACCTTCAACCTATTGCATTAAAGGGAGTGTTTGACAGCATTTCTATTTGCTTAAGCAAGGGTTTAGGAGCACCGGTTGGCAGCGTTTTGGTTGGCAACAAAGCATTTATAAAAAAGGCCCGCAAAATACGCAAGGTAATGGGCGGGGGTATGCGCCAGGCGGGCTTTTTGGCTGCTGCTTGCCTTTATGCTGTTGAAAATAACATCAACCGCATTAAAGACGACCATCGCCGCGCTAAACAAATTGCCGATACACTTAAAACCCTTCCATGGGTAAAAAGTGTATTACCGGTTGAAACCAACATCATAATTTTTGAAGTGGCTGACTCGGCCCAAACGGCAACTAAACTGGAACAGCAAGGTATACGAGTGCAGCCATTCTCTCCCACCCTGTTGCGTATCGTAACTCATTTAGATTTTACTGAAGAAATGCTTGGAAAAGTATTGGAAGTACTGCGGGCATTAAAATAAAGGCCAAACCCACATTAACACATCAACACAATCCTTAACGTATTAGGGTCAAATTCCCTTTCCTTTCAACCTTCTTACCGTGATCATCGGTACCACTCGCATAATAAACAAACGTACCGGTTTCCTGTAAAGTGCCTTTATAGCGCCCATCCCAGTAATAGTTAAGGTCATGCGATTCGAATACCATTTCGCCCCACCGGTTGAATATCCGTATCTGGTAATTACGGACATTACTATAAACAATAAAGTAATCGTTGGTGCCATCCCCATTGGGGGTAAAGGCTTGTGGCACGGTTAAGTAAGCCGGGCAGCCCGAAGTAATTTCTGCCGAGCTACTGGCCTTGCAACCTATCGAGTCGGTAACTATTAGCGTATAAACCCCACCGTTGGTGGCATTAGGGTCATAAATTGGTTGCAGAATATCGGTAGCGCTTAATCCATCTCCGGGGGTCCAAATAACGGTTCGGTAATTTGAACTGGCAGTTGCAGGTATGGTAAAGGTACTATCGAAACAAACTTCTTTCCTGTCGCCAACATTAGCAGTTACCTTGCTAATTTTAATATCCACCGTATCGCGCGTAAAGCAACCGTTGGAATCATCCTTTCCAACCAGCACGTATTGGGTACTTTGGTCAAAATTGAAAGTGGCATTTAAACTGGTATCGTTACTTAACCCAATGGAAGGAAACCATTCAACTGCCGAGTTAACTGCTACCCCCTTCATCTGGTAAGGTGTTTCGGCGCATAGTGTTGTATCGGGGCCTGCATATACATAGGAGCCCTTCTTTACCACAATATTCACTTTATCGCGGATTGTACAATTGGCATGGTCTGAAACCGCCACCTGGTATCCAAAATCATCCGTGGGCGCAACACGGATGGTGTCGTTGGTTTCACCGTTATTCCACACATAACTAAATCCGCCCTTGGAGGTGTAGTATATTTTCACATTCAGCACATAACCGAAAAGCGGTATTGGATTATAAAATGGCGCTTCTAATACAGTGCCTTGTATAAAATCAATTACCCCATCGCTTTTATAAGCATCGCCCTGCAAGCCCGAGCCCACGTTGTAAAAGAATTTAGCCAGCGTAGAATCGGTAGAGGTAATATAAAAGCCAAATGTATCGTTAGCCGGTATAAATTGCAGCACCGGTGCCGGTATAATGGTAAATGAGTCGGAACTTGAGGCTGGTGGTAAAGCAAAAATTTGTGTTTCAACAAACCAGTCATCTGCCAGGGTTTCATGCTTTAAGTAGCCTCCATCGCGGCCATATACCTGCACATCAAATGGCTTAGGGGTTTTCGCTTTAGAAAATACCCGCACTGCAAACGAATCGATGGTTACATCAAAATGCGGGATAATATTGAACATCCCGCCCATGCGGCTGTATTTCCGGGCGCTATCCTGGCTGGTGAAAACAGGGTGCAGGTCGTTCGTTTCCACGTGCAAGGTTGCGGTATCCCCTTGGCAAATTTGCTGGTCGGTGCCTGCATCCAATTGAAAATACGGCTCAACCACTTTTACCTTATAAGTTCCGCTGCCTTTAGAATTGCAAAAACTATTAATAGAAACATTCGAAATAAAGAAACTACCTATACTGTCGAATATCATAGTAGCCTCGCTGTTAGCCTTATCAAGCACGGTAATACCAAAAGGCGCATCCCAGCTATAATATGTTTCGGGCAAAAAGGTAACCTTATAGCGCGACGTATCGCCTATACAAACCTGTGTCCGCCCGCTAATATCCACTACCGGTGGCCCCACTACCTTTACAATGGTTTTCTTGGAGGAAGGCCCGTCGCATCCGTAATTAATTTCATGTACGTAAAATGGATTGTCGCCCAATGGGGCATGAAAATCGAACCTAACATTTAAAGTGCTTCCGGGCCACTCAAAGGGCTGTCCGCCAAACAGGAACTGTGCCGCCCACTCGTACTGTGAACTTTGGTCGTATGGTACTATAGTAAGTGCCACCTGGGTTGCTTTAAGGCTATCGCGGCATACCACCGGGTGATCAATAGCAATGGTAGGCGGTATTGGGTTTGGGGCTCCAATACTAAACCGCACCAGTGTTCCATTTTGGTTCCAGGGTTCGTTAGAGCAGTTACTGCGCAGGCGCATATAATAGCTGCCGGGTGCAACCGGTAAAGAATCTTTGGTAGAAGGAACACAAATTTGATAATAACCGCCTGTGGTGTCGTGGTATATACCCATGTCGCCCAAACTTACAAGCGAGAAATCCTTTTGACTCCGCAATTCTATTTGCCACTTATTGCAGGTGTCATAATGCGCCAGGTTATCCCAGTAATGCGGCTGTATGCGCAAGGTATCGCATAGCGGGTAAGCGTTAGAATCTTTGGTGGCGCAAAAATGCAGGTCTTCGTGGTTGTTCGTCAATTCATCGCAATGCACTATACAGAAAGGACCCATAGGCGGAGCCAGGTTTGCTACCGGGTGGGTAGAACGCACACGCAAATAATAACCGCAACCCGCAGGTAGTGATGCCGGTATTAGGCCCGAAATAGATCCGGGGGGTATACTGGGGAAAGAATCTTTTTTAGCCAGGTGCCCTACAAAAGTTGAATCTTCAAAACTTCCGGTGCTGTCGGAAATTTCCGCTATGTAATCGTTGTTCGACTGGTAAACGCCTATGGAGTTAAACGTAACATCAATTACACTTAAGTTACAGGCCGTATCGGCATCGTGTAAAACCAAAGCATCTACATTAAAAATTGAATCAACGCATTTTTGAATTGTAAAGCAGGCGCTTGTATCGCTTATCATCACAGGTTCCGGATTGGTGCGCACCACCCGTATCCTGAAACAATTGCCTGTAACGGTACCGGGTGTAGCCAGCGAAATATAATTGCCACTGGTAAAATCAGGGCCCAAACTCAAAATCCCCAAATCATAAGGGTTGGTAAAGCTACCCCCGTTCTTGCTCAATTGCAGGTCGTAGGTTCCATCGCACAACGGTTTGGTTATCGTCATGTTCATTAATACACCTTCGCCCTGGCAATACACGTTATCCAGTATAAATATTTTTATTTTGCTGCTATTCACCGTATCGGCCGGGTTAAAGTTGCCTACACCCTGCAAGTCATCAATACCCCACGATAAGTTTTTAGCGCGCCCTGTAGCCTTGTTCACCCACCGGAAGCCTATCTCCACATTTTCTTTGTTGTTAAAACCGGTGTCCTGTATAATTTCATATTTCCAAACCGGCTGGTCGTAATATTTATCACGTCCGGTCCTCTTCCACTTACCACCGTTAACGCGGTAATATACTTCACCATACGCATCGGTATCGCCAGCGGACACATAACCACCCGCAATCCAAAAGAAAGTGAAAATGGTGTTGGAATACCCAAGCGTACAAAACGAGGTGCCTACATGGCAGAACCTATCCGAAGCCGCATTGGTATTCCAGTTGGCATCGGAAACCCCATTGGTAGCTTTAGCAATAGAATCGTGAATATGTAAATACCTTGAATGCGGCGCGCCGTTAATTGTTCCGCTAAATACGCTGTCCTCACCGGGGGTGTTGGGGTAAAAAGGCAAAGCCTTATACGAACTATCGATAGTCCATTTATTAATACCATAGTTCACGGTATCGGGGTTTACGCCATCAAACTGCATTACGTTGGTAGGATGGTCAAATGTTTCAAACAACAGCAATATCTGCTGGTTTTGCGCTGTGGCCCAACCACTCAATAAAAGACTAACAACAACAAGGTATATCCTCTTCACTTATTTACTGGCCCTATTTTTCAGAAAGTTAGCAATTATTCGTTTTCGTATATTATCTTCCCATCCAACTCTCCCGTTATCTTAAATTCCGTACGGCGGTTTAGCTGGTGGCAGGGGCAATCGCCGCTTTGGTCCTGCGGGCAATCGTTATACTTGCTGCAATCATCCAGCGGTTTGCTTTCGCCGTAGCCCTTTGCTTCTATCCGCTCTTTCGGTATCCCCCTTTCATTAATCAGGTAATTCACACAGCTTTCAGCGCGCTTTTGCGAAAGATTCTGGTTATATACATCCGAACCCCGCGAATCGGTGTGCGAGCTTAACTCAATAATAATGGTGGGGTTTTCTATTAAGATATTATATAGTGTATCTAGAGTTGCTTTCGATTCGGGCCTCAAATCCCATTTATCAAAGTCGTAATAGATATTATTTAAACGGTAAGCCTTGTTCTTCTCCAACTTCTTCAGGTAAATATCAACCGTTTGAGTATCGCTTTTAGTAATGCCGTTGGTACCAAAGGTTTGGGAAGAGGTAAAGTAGCCATCCTTTACACCCGTAACCTTATATAACTTTTCCGGTTTCAGGTTAAAGAAGTATGGGGTTTCGCCTTTGGTAGAATCTGTTCCAATCACCACGTCATTATCCGAAGGGTTATTGCTGCGCAGAGAAAGGTTAACCGTAACATCTTTCAGCACATCATGTGTTGTTTCATCGAAAACCGTTCCGTTTACAGCCAGGTAAATCTGCTTCTCATACTTGTAAGCAAAAATATCATCGCAGCAGGTTTTACCGCGTACCGAGTAAATACCCGGCCGGTTAGAAGCGAAATACCCTTCCTGGCTGTTTTTAAAGAACCGGTAATAAGCATCGTTGCAAGATGAATTAAACGGTGCGCCCAGGTTCTCCGGCGTATTTGCAAAACGTATTGAAGCATCGGTCTGCGATTTGAAAATATCGTAGCCGCCCATATTTATCCAACCGTTGCTGCTGAAATAAAGTGTTTTTGTTTTAGAATCGAAGAAAGGGGTAACCTCATCGCGGTCGGTATTAATTTTTGGGCCTACATTTTTGGGCGTACCGAAATCTCCTTTTTTGCTAACAGTACTGTACCATATATCCAACCCGCCTTTTCCTCCTTCGCGGTCGCTTACAAAAAACAGCACATCGTTACCACCGGGCACTTTCGCATACCAGGGTTGGGTATTGGTAACGCCTTTCATATTTATCTCCTCGCCCAGCACTTTTCCGTTGCTCCATTCTGTGCCGCGCAATTCGCTCATGTAAATATTACAGTTGGGCTTTAGCAGGTCGCCGGCATCGCAAATGCTGTAAAAAAACTTGTTGCCGTCCTCACTATATGCCGGGTTGGCAATGTGCTTACCGGTTTGACTGAAAGTTTTTACCTGCTCCGAACCTTCGTACTTGTCGCCATCCTTTTTGCTGGCGAATAGTTTCATCAGCATTCCTTCTTTGGTGCGGTCGCTGCCATCGGGGTTCATGGTTAAAACTGTATCGGAATGGATAGAAGCGAAATACAAAACATCATCGCGCAGGGCTGGCGACATATCAGCATAGTTAGAGTTCACCTCTTTACCTAAATGCACCAGTTTAATAAACGGGTCGGGCTTCATTTCTTTCATAGCAAAGTTACAGCCGTCGGCATCTACCTTCGCCCACTTCTTCATTTTCACGGCATCATCGCCTGTGTAATTTTTCCCGAACTGCTTGAACATAGCCATAGCCTCCTGGTAGTTGCCCTCCATTTTGGCAGTAAGTGCACTATAATAAAGTGCATCGGGATGGTTAGCGCCATCAGCTTTACTTGCTTTTAAAAAATATACCGATGCCATGTCGTAATCCTTCACCTTAAAGTAGCTCTGTGCCAGCGGATAATAAACCGACACTTCCGTTGAATCGTGTTTTAAAATATCCTGGTATAAATCAATAGCCGAAAATAAACTGCCCGATTTGAACTTAGCATTAGCGGCTAACAGGGTTTGCTTTTTATTGAATTTATCTGACAAGACACCTGCCTGAAGAACGGCAGGCAGGCAAGACATAAGACACAAGACAAGAAACCTTGCTCTTACATTTATTGCCAAATTGTCAAATTGTCGCATTGTCATATCGGGTATTACATCATTGGGCAAGGAACCAGATCGGGGTAAACCACTTTGCTGGTCTTAATAAAGCCGTTAAAAATCAGCGCAATTTCAAAAGCCCCTTTGCCGCTGGTTGCGCTTTGCAGGTTCGAAGCATTTACATCGTAAGCAAACATCAGGCGGGTATGGTAATACTCGCCGCCTAAAGTAATTATGGCTGCATCTTTTACCCGGTACCAGCCACCTGCGCTTACCGCTGCGTCGCTTTTACCGGCGTTAAAACGGTATTCAACAGTAGCGCCTACATTGGCCTCCTGCGCCTTATTTTGAAACTGGTAAATAAAGTTAGGGTTTACATAAATATGCTGGCTTGCCTTAATGCGCAAACCTGCACTGGCCGTAACCCGCGGCGACAAGCTAACCGGGGTAATAAATTTCTCTTTAGAGGGCACAATATGGAAAAGCGAAATGCCGCTAATAACACCAATCATGTCGTTAATGCGAGACTGGTGGAATATACCCATGCCCATATCAAAGTAACCGCTGTTGGGTTTAATAGTACCTGCATCGCCTGTGGTGCGGGTGCTAACCGTTCCCCCGGGGTCAACCTGGTCGGGGAATAAAAGGTTCTGGTATTGTATGCTTCTTTGGGTATACCCCAACTGAACGCCTAAACCGACATAGTGCTTATGGCCTTTATCCAATCCCTTATGAAATGCCACCGAAACCATACCACTATTTGTAGCCAGTTTGGCATCTCCTGATTTATCGCCTACAAACAAGCCCCCCACGCCAAAAATATCGTTAGGCAGCTTATCCTGTAACAGGCGTATATCGAAAGAGGCAGAGCCAGTTTGATAAGGTGTTGATATACTGCGGTATTGGTTGCGGTAAATGGCTGCCACGCGGTAGGTGCCTTCGGTAGCGCCAGTCATTGCCGGGTTAAGGGTTAGGGGGCTGGCATAAAACATAGAGAAGTGGATATCCTGCGCCTTTCCAGCACAGTGGGATCCGAAGCTTGGAATTCACGTGACTTGAAGTCGCG
>JADMIO011826944.1_pt1 | contig 95815 bp, 99 predicted proteins | sample 8958161 | NCBI WGS metagenome assembly JADMIO01 (sample SAMN16585339, study PRJNA669376) | soil metagenome | isolation source: Crop rotation soil | place: USA: Cullars Rotation, Alabama | collected 2011
GGCCGCGACTTCAAGTCACGTGAATTCCAAGCTTCGGATCCCACTGTGCTGGAAAGGCCTTTCCAGCTCCAGATCGCAGCGACCGCCACCAGCGACACCAGTGCCACGGCGATGTCGGTCACGATGCGGCTCTTCAAGAACGCGCGACCGGCGCAGCGCGTGCGCTCGAAGCGCCAACTTTCCACGAACTGGCCCGCCAGGGTGCGCAGCAGGAAGGCATAGAACCCCTCGCCCAGCCGCGCCGTGGCGCTGTCGCGCTCCGTCGCCGCCCAGCGGTGATGGACGTGGACATGGGCGATGCGGAAGTGGCGGTAGAGCATGCCCGAGAGCATCACCGCGCCGAGCACGCGCTCGCCGTCCTTGCGGCTGTGCACCAGCTCGTGCGCCGCCAGCATGCCGAAGACGCCGGTGGTGATGCCGACGCCGAGCACCAAGGCGACGAAGCCCAGCGCGGAGACCTGCGCCGCCAGATGCGTCGCCCAGACCACCGAGGCGAGCTGCAGCGGCACATAGACATAGAACAGCGTGCGGAAGTTGCGCGTCGAGCTGCGGCCGACGACATCGCCGCGCGGCGAAACGAACTCGGCCCCGATCAGGGCCAGCAGCAGCAGCACGATGGTCGCGAGCGGTCCTGCTGCCCCCAGCCCGTAGAAGAAGGCCGGGACCGACGCCAAAAGCAGGAACGGGCCTCCATAGAGGACCATCGCGAAACACTCCCCAGAGCCGCAAATGTTATGCGGGCTTGGCCTCCGTGTCCAAGGCGCGCCGGGCCGCCAGGGCTGCGTTCTCCTGGTGGATGCGCCAGGCCAGCACCGCTGCATTGAGAACGGTAAAGATCCCGGCCACGATCCATTCGTGGAAGGCCAGCGGCAGAACAAGGATTTCGGCCGAGACCACCAGATAGTTCGGGTGATTGACGAAGCGGTAGGGGCCGCGGCGCACCAGCGGTGCCCCTGGAAGGTTGATGATCCGCGTCGTCCAATAGGGCCCGAGCGTCGCCAGCACCCAGACGCGCAAGCCCTGCAGCACCACGAAGACCGCGATCAGCACCCAGTTTATCTGCACATCCACGGGCAACAGCAGGGTCACCGCCACCAGCCATCCCGCATGCAAGAGCACGATCAAGGGATAATGCGCCGCCCCCACCTCGACCGCGCCGCGCGCCTTGAGCGCGCGCGTGTTGCGCTCGGCATAGACGAGCTCGGCCAGCCGCTGCAGCACGACGAGGCCGATGATGACATAGGCCCAATCGCGCATCAGTTCTCGAGCAGCTGGAGGACGGCCGAGAAGCCGGGGCCGAGCGCGGTCATCAGGATGCGCTGGCCCTTCTTGCGCCAGTCCATGCGCTCCAGCACGAACAGCGCGGTCACCGCCGACATGTTGCCGAAGTCGCGCAGGATGGCGCGGCTGTCGACGAGCGCGCCGCGCTCGATCTGGAACGTGTCCTCGAGCGCATCGAGAACCTTGGCGCCGCCGGGATGGCAGGCGAAGAGGTCGATGTCGGAGAGCTTCAAGTCGTTGCGGATGAGATAGGCCTGCAGGATTTCGTCGAAATCGTTGGTCACCAGCGTCGGGATGCTCTGCGAGAACAGCGCCTTCAGCCCGTCCTCTTCCACTTCCCAGCCCATGATGTCGAGCGAATGCGGCCAGGTGTGTTCGCCCGCGGGGCCGAAGGCCGGCCCTTCGCCGTCGGTCGACAGGATCGCGCCCGCAGCACCGTCGCCGAACAGGGCGGTGGCGACGAAATTACTTTTTGTCAGGTCGTTCTTGCGGAAGGTCAGCGCGCAGAGCTCGACCACCAGGAACATCACGCGCGAGCCGGGCCGCGCCTTGGCGAGATCGGCGGCACGGCTGAGGCCCGTCACCCCGCCGGCGCAGCCGAGCCCGAAGATCGGCAGGCGGCGGATGTCGCGCCTGAGCCCCATCCGCTCGATCACCAGCGCGTCGAGGCTTGGGGTGGCGATGCCGGTGGTCGAGGAGACGACGATCCCGTCGATGTCGTCTTTCTTCAGGCCCGCCTCGGCGAGCAATCCGTTGGCGACCTTCTCCAGAAGGTCGACCGCATTGTCGACATAGAGCTTGGTGCGGTCCTGCCAGCCGTGCTCGTCGGTGTACCAGTCGATCGGCACGCAGGAATAGCGCCGCTCGATGCCGGTATTGGCGAAGATCGGCATCAGCCGCTCGACGTCGCGGCGCTCGCCGAACAGCTGCCCGGCCCGGACCACCACGTCTTTCTGCTCGAGAACGTAAGGCGGAACAGCGCTTTTCAGCGCCAGCAGACGCGTCTGCATACTTGTACTTTCTGATCTGAACAGCCCCGCCAAGACAAAACTATAGACCGCTGGGGCGCGTCACTCAATTGCGCTCTATACGGAACTTTCCGCCGTAAATTCTCAGTGCGGGTTGGTCGGCGGGCGCTCGGACGAGCGGTCGAGCACGCCGGGTTCGTCCCATTTTCCTTCGGGACGGATGATCACGAGCGGGTCGCTTTCCATCGTAACGGGATTCGGGTGTGGCGCGATGTCGCCCGCAATCTCGATGTATTCATGATCGGAGAACACCAGCTCGGAGTTCTTCATCATCGGCTTGAAGCCGAAGCGCTTCCAGAACGAGACGAGCCGCGTTTGCGCCTGGCCGTACATCTTTCGGTAGCCCTTGCGGCGGCAGACCTCGAGCCCGTGCTCGACCACCTGCTTGGCGATGAGGGTGCGGCGGAAGCGCGGCATCACCGCCAGCCGCTCCAGCTTCACGAATTCCGCGAAATAGCGGATGCGCATGACGGCCGCGGGCTCGCCGCCTACGAGCCCCAGGATATGGGCGCCCGCATAGTCGTTGCCGTCGAACTCCTCCTCATAGGGACAGTTCTGTTCGATCATGAAGACCGCGGCGCGGATCGCCATCACCTTCGCCATCTGGTCGGGTGTGGCCACGAGCAGGGTCTCGAGCATAGGCCGGGCCGGCTTGCGGCGCGAGCTGGTGCGCGTTCCCTCGATGATCGGCATGGCGCGTACCTCGGTCCGGAACTTTTCCGGGAACGTCAACGCAAATGTCGAGCCAATCTTGGCGTCCACATAATCCTTGGTCTTCGACGACCGCTTCACCGAGTCCAGCGCCGACTGGGTCGAGATCCAGCCGATGATCGGCGTCTTCTCGAACAGCTCGACGCCCATGGCCCAGGCGTTCAGCGCGAACGCGATGTTGCCCAGCCCCGGTGTCACGATCGCCCAGAGGTAGAATGTCACAATCTCCTCTCCTGGCCTAGCCAGAAGCGCCGGGTCGGGCTCCTTGCCGTTCAGCTTTTCGGCCTTCAAGGCCGCGTTTCCGGCCTCGTTCAGAGGCAAATAGGCGATGAACCCGACCAGACGGGGGAACAGCCGTCTTTCATCCTGAGAGCGATAGACCCCCCAGAACGAAATGGGATTGTGCCCATACACGGATTTCACAACCTCGAAGGGGGCGACGTTGGGCCCGATGTCCTTCAACAAGATCTCGTAGATGCCGAGCAGGTCTTCGTCCGACGGGTTCTTCACGAACACGAAAGTGTCGTCGGGGCACCGCAGCCCTGGCTCAAAGGCTTGAACTACAGTATTTTGAGGCACTTCGTCCGAGTCGGCATACCTGTTGGGGGACGAAGACTTGCCCGTCGTGACTTTGTCCATCTCGGTACTCGCGAGTTTTAATCATTTTCTTCGCAGAAGGTACTCTACGCAATGGGCATTTTGGAACGGCCGGCCGCGGTATCGGCCCATACGGAAAAGCCCCAACAATCCTTCGCCGGCTTGCCGGATTGGGACGACTTTAGACTTCTTCTCGCTGTAGTAGAAATGGGGAGCTTCAGCCGGGCCGCAACCGCGCTGAACCTGACCCAGCCGACCGTCAGCCGCCGCGTCGAGCGGCTGGAGAAGACCATCGGTGCGCGCTTGGTCGACCGGTTGAACAACGGAGCCACGCTGACGCTCGAAGGCCTGCGCATCGTCGAGCAGCTGCACGTCGCGCACAACGCGATCACCGGCGCGGTCGACAGCATCCGCTCTCCGCGCACGATGAGCGAGGCGGTCAAGCTGTTCACCACCGACGGGCTCGCCACCTATTGGCTGCCGCGTTTCCTGCCCAGCCTGTTCGAGATCTGCCGCGACGTGGAGCTGCGCACCTATACCGGCGGCGACGCCGAGGCCTATCAGCGCGCCCATTTCGACCTGGCCATCCATTACATGGAGCCCAACGACCCTCACCTGGTGGCCACGCGGCTGGGGACGCTGCACTTCCTGCCCTATGCCTCGCAGTCCTACATCACGCGCTTCGGCCAGCCGCGCTCGATCGCCGAGCTCACGCGTCACCGCCTGCTCGACTATGTGCTCTATCTCATCGACAAGGGCTCGTGGATGACACGCATGGCAGACCGGGCTTCCGACGCGCGCACCCAATACTTCACCAATTCCAGCGCCGCGCTGTGCGAAGCTGTGCGTCAGGGCGCGGGCATCGCGCTTCTGCCGAGCTACGTCTCGGTGTTCGAGCACGATCTGGTGCCGCTCGACATCGGCTTGCACTTCGAGACGCCGTTCTGGCTCTGCTATCAGCAGGATGCGCCGTCGAAGCCCGGCGCACGCGACGTCATCGCGTTTCTCAAGCATATCTTCAATCGCCGGACCATGCCGTGGTTCGCCGAGGAGTTCGTGCCCACCTTGGACTTTCCGCGCACCAGCCCGGAGCAGATCATGGCCGGCTTCTCGCTCATGCCGGAGGCGGCGGCCGCAGCCGGTTGATACCGCGGCCGCGAGGCGATTCGTATTGCAGTAGAATGGCTTGGCCATCGCGGCGTGTGATATCCACGTGCGGCGGAGCGCCAGATCAGCCTTATTTTCCCGGTATTTTCCTCGTTCAGGGCTAATGCGATCCGATATAATTCGCCCTTCACAGAGAAGATCGAGGCGCGCCCAAGACCGGGCGCGCTCGAGATAACAACTTTGGAGGGTAGTGATGAAAACCACCGGTATTGTATTCGCTTTGATCGGCGCATGCCTGATGCTGGCGCCGAACCTGGCGCAAGCGCAGGCGACGCGCACCTGGATCTCCGGCGTCGGCGACGACGTCAACCCGTGCTCGCGCACGGCCCCGTGCAAGACCTTCCCCGGCGCAATCTCGAAGACCGCCGCGGGCGGCGAGATCGACACGCTCGATCCGGGCGGCTTCGCGGCCGTGACCGTCACCAAGGCGATGACGCTGGCCAATGAAGGCATCGGCGAGGCCGGCATCCTGGTCGCCGGCACCAACGGCGTGACCGTGAACTGCGCCACCGATCCGAACTGCAGCGTCGTGCTGCGCGGCCTGATCATCGACGGCGGCCCGATCGGCTCGAACAGCTTGAACGGCGTGCGCTTCGTCGCCGGCAAGAGCCTGACCATCGAGAACTGCGCGATCCGCAACTTCACCGGCGGCTCGCCCAACGGCTACGGCGTGCAGTTCAATCCCTCGGCGACGCAGACTTATTACCTGACCATCGCCCATTCGACGCTCAGCAACAACGGCACGGCCGGCGCACCGACCAGCGCGGGCGTCCTGATCCTTCCCTCGGGCAGTGCAACGGTCAACGCCAGCATCAGCAACGACGTGATCACCCAGAACAACATCGGCGTCCGCGCCGACGGCACCAACCTGACCGGCGGCGGCATCACGATGTCGGTCACAAACAGCGACGTGACCAACAACGCCAATGCCGGCGTGGCCTCGGTCTCCACCAACACCAACCCGGTCAAGGTGATCGTCGACCACAGCTCGGTCACCGGCAACGGCACCGGCATCAACGCCAACGGCACGGCCCAGACCATCCTGCGCATCGGCTACTCGAAGCTCGCCTTCAACGGCGCGGGCTTCAAGCAGCAGAACCTGGCGGTCATCACGACCTTCGGCAACAACATGATCAGCGACAACGGTGCGGATACCGGCACGCTGACCACGTCGCCCGGACTGCAGTAAGCGAAGCTCCCGGACGCACCTGCGTTCGGGATTCGCATTTCGGTAGAATGACTTGGCCCGCCGGACCTGACTGGTTCCGCACGCGGCGTTAAGATGATTTTTGCCTTATTTTCCTGGTTTCCGGCCCTCCTGCGAATCGATATAGTGCCGCCTCGCAGCGTGAATCGGGGCCCGCCCAGTACCGGGAGTGCCAAGATCACAACCTTGGAGGGCAGCTCATGAGAACAACCGGTATCGTATTCGCGCTGATCGGCGCATGCCTGATGCTGGCGCCGAACCTGGCGCAAGCGCAGGCGACGCGCACCTGGATCTCCGGCGTCGGCGACGACGTCAACCCGTGCTCGCGCACGGCCCCGTGCAAGACCTTCCCCGGCGCAATCTCGAAGACCGCCGCGGGCGGCGAGATCGACACGCTCGATCCGGGCGGCTTCGCGGCCGTGACCGTCACCAAGGCGATGACGCTGGCCAATGAAGGCATCGGCGAGGCCGGCATCCTGGTCGCCGGCACCAACGGCGTGACCGTGAACTGCGCCACCGATCCGAACTGCAGCGTCGTGCTGCGCGGCCTGATCATCGACGGCGGCCCGATCGGCTCGAACAGCTTGAACGGCGTGCGCTTCGTCGCCGGCAAGAGCCTGACCATCGAGAACTGCGCGATCCGCAACTTCACCGGCGGCTCGCCCAACGGCTACGGCGTGCAGTTCAATCCCTCGGCGACGCAGACTTATTACCTGACCATCGCCCATTCGACGCTCAGCAACAACGGCACGGCCGGCGCACCGACCAGCGCGGGCGTCCTGATCCTTCCCTCGGGCAGTGCAACGGTCAACGCCAGCATCAGCAACGACGTGATCACCCAGAACAACATCGGCGTCCGCGCCGACGGCACCAACCTGACCGGCGGCGGCATCACGATGTCGGTCACAAACAGCGACGTGACCAACAACGCCAATGCCGGCGTGGCCTCGGTCTCCACCAACACCAACCCGGTCAAGGTGATCGTCGACCACAGCTCGGTCACCGGCAACGGCACCGGCATCAACGCCAACGGCACGGCCCAGACCATCCTGCGCATCGGCTACTCGAAGCTCGCCTTCAACGGCGCGGGCTTCAAGCAGCAGAACCTGGCGGTCATCACGACCTTCGGCAACAACATGATCAGCGACAACGGTGCGGATACCGGCACGCTGACCACGTCGCCCGGACTGCAGTAAGCAGCTCCGGCAACGGCCAAAAGAGCTTCCCGGGCGGCGACACCCGGGGAGTTTTTTTTCGCGGGGCGATGGGCCATTCTGGCCCCTTCATGGCCCGCTTCGATCCAAGCACGAACGTCGATCCGCCTTGGCGCCGCAGTGAACGCGGCGGGCGCATCCGGGTAGCCCTTCTCGAAACGAGTTCGGCATGACGCCGCTCGCCTTCGTCGTCGGCGGCGCGCAGAAATCGGGCACCACCACGCTCGACGCGCTGCTCCGGCTCCATCCCGCGCTGCAGATGGCGCGCAAGAAGGAGACGCATTTCTTCGACGACGAGACCCTCGACTGGAACGCGCCTGACTATCGTCCGCTCGATGCGTGCTATGACGCGCCGAACGGGCGGATGCGCGGCGAGGCGACGCCGGTCACGCTCTATTGGCGTCCGGCGATCCGCCGTCTGGTGCGCTACAATCCGGACATCAAGATCGTTCTGATGCTGCGCGATCCGGTGACGCGCGCCTTCGCGCAATGGAAGAAGACCTATTCCGAAGGGCGCGAAACGCTGACCTTCGCCGAGGCGATCCGCGCCTATCCCGCGCGCGTGCAGGCGCTTGCCGAGACCGAAGGGCTCGAGCGCCACTTCAGCTATATCGAGCGCGGCTTCTATGGCGCCCAGGTCGCCTACCTGACGGAGCGGGTGCCGCGCGCGAACGTCCACTGCGAGATATTCGAGGAGTTCTTGGAGGATCGCGCCGGCGTGCTCGGACGCATCGCGGATTTTCTGGAAATCGCGCCGTTCGCGCCGGACCTGCCCGAGCTTCACCGCCATCCGGCCAAGGCACGGGAATATCCCTCGACCTTGACCTCGGAGGATGCGGCCTTCCTGCACGCGCTGTACGGGCATGACACCGCGGCGCTCGAAGCCTTCCTGGGGCGGCCGATCCCGGCCTGGCGCGAGAGCGTGTAGTATCGAACCATATCGATTCGGGAGGGACACATGGATTCGATATTCGGCACAGTGGAATTGCAGAGTCTGTTCTGCGCCACCCTTTTGGGCCTGGTGCAGCTTGTTCTGGCGGCCATGGGCGGCGTCGGCGCTCGCGGCCTTCCGTGGGCGGCCGGTCCGCGCGACGATGCCGGCGCGCCGCTGGGCAAGATCGCGGGACGGCTCGACCGCGCCTTCCGCAATTTCCTCGAGACCTTCGCCTTCTTCGCCGTCGCCGTGCTGCTTGCGCATGCACTGGGCAAGACCACGCACAACTCGGTGTTGGGCGCTCAGATCTATCTTTGGGCGCGCGTGTTGTATGTGCCGGCCTATGTGCTGGGCATCCCGTTCCTGCGCACGCTGATCTGGGCCGCGAGCCTGGTCGGCGTCCTGATGGTGTTGGGCGCGATCTGGCCCGGCATGTAGGCTAGTTGAATGCCGCGCGCTTGCCGCATGGCGGGCGCGCGGCACGTGCATTTCCGCGTTCGGAACGCCGTCCCCTACATGCCCGGGCGAAGGTAGGGGACGACATACGATGCTTCGTAAAACCTTGCTCGCCGCCGCGGTTGCGGTGCTGCCTGCCGTGGCGCATGCCGACGACACGGTGTCGGTGATGATCGTCGGCACGTTCCACATGAGCAATCCCGGCCATGACATGCACAATGTCCAGGTCGACGACGTGCTCGCGGCCAAGCGCCAGACCGAGATCGCCGCCGTCACCGATGCGCTGGCCGGATTCCATCCGACGATGGTCGCCGTCGAATGGCCCGCCGACCTCACCGACCAGCGCTATGACGCCTTTCTCAAAGGCACCTTGGCGCCGTCGCACAACGAGGTGGTGCAGCTGGGCTTCCGCTTGGCCAGGACCGCGGGCCTTAAATCGGTGGCCGGCATCGACGTCGACGGCGACTTCCCCTACGAGCCGGTGATGACCTATGCCAAGGCGCACGGCTTGAGCGGATTGCTCGACCAGGCCAATGCCGAGATCGAAAGCTACGTCCAGGCCCAGGACGCCAAGCTCAAGAGCGGCACGATCGGCGCCGCCCTGCGCTTCGTGAACGACCCGGCGCTGCTCGTCCACGGCAACGGCTTCTATCGCAACATGCTCAAGGTGGGCGGCGGCACCGACCAGCCGGGCGCCGAGCTTCTGACCCAATGGTCCAAGCGCAACTATCTGATCTGCGCCAACCTGATGCAGCGAGCCAAAGCCGGCGACCATGTCGTGGTGTTCTACGGCTCGGGCCACGCCTTCCTGCTGCGACAATGCGTAAGCGAGATGCCGGGTTACCGGCTGGTCGAGCCCAACGACTATCTGCCGAACTGAGTCCTACCACCCGCCGCCGCCACCGCCGCCTCCTCCGCCGCCGGAGAACCCACCCCCGCCGCTGCCCGAGCTCGAGCCCGGCGGCGTGGCGGCCGAGGCTGCCGCCGAAGCGATGGAGGAGCCCAGCGCCGCTGTGAAGCCGGCCGTTCCCAGCCGGTCGAAGGACGAGCCCGAATACCACACCGGCACATAGGCGGCGCGGCCGCCGGAGGTGGAATCGACACCGGCTGCGGCCGCCTCGGCCTCGAACTTCCTGCTCCACTGGTTCTCGCAATCGAGCGCGATGGCGTAGGGCAAAAAGCGCTCGAAGACCTCGGGCGTCACCTGCGGCGGATTGAGCGCCTCGAGGCGGGCCTTCTCGGCGGTCACCAGGAACATCTTCAGGCCCTCGATCTCGTCGAGGATCTTGGCGCCGGCGAGCGTCGGCGCCTTGAGCAGATGATAGAAGACATAGCTCATGATCCCGCCCGCGATCAGGGCGGCGAGCGCCGCGCCGGGAACGTCGTGCGTCACAAGCGTCACGCCGAAGACCACCGCCAGCGCGACGGGGATCGCGAAGACCGTGGCGAAGACGGCTCCCAGGAAATTCAGCACGCGCGAGCCCGGCCCGCCGATCCCGACCCAGGCGGAGAAGGCGCGATGCAGCAGGAAGGCGGCGACGGCGGAAGCGATCGCGAGCCCCGCCAGCACGCCGCCCGCGGTGGCCCAGTCGTCGCACATCAGCGCGGTCGCGGCCGCGCCAACGATCAGGATCGCCATGCCGCCCGCGAACCAGGCGGTGTTGGTGTTGAAATAGACGCGCTCGTACTCGTTCTCGAGGCTGTCCTCGAGCGCCGAGATCGAGGCCGCGACGATCTCGTGATTGTTGTCCTTGAGCACGATCGCGCTGCGGCCCTTGAACAGCTTGCGCGCGATCGCGACCTCGCCGGAGGAAAGCCCGCCCTCGCTTTGGCCGGTGCGCGTGAGCGTATAGGTGCCGCCGTGCTCCGAGATCGTCAGGTACTTCTTCACCGCCATGTCCACCAGCGAGGCGGAATAGCATTTGCGGTCATAGGCCATGCGATGGACGAAGCGCACCGCGGCGGGCGAGAAGCCTTGCGGCGCGCTGAACAGCGGAATGATCACGCCGCGCTTGGGATCGCGGCCATGCGACCACCAGGCGATGAAATAATAGATGAACAGCATGAGCATCGCCGCCCAGGCGATGATCGACGGCGCGTTATCCTCGAGCGACTGGCGGCGCAGCTCGGCCGGGCTGGGCGGCCGCACCGCGCCTTTGGCGAAGCCTACGGCGACGGTGAGGCCCTCGCCCTGGCCCAGCGGCTCGGTGGTGTGGAACTCGATCGCATTGCCGCTCAGGAGCTGGGCTTGCGCATTCTCGGCCTTGGAGCCCACGGCGCCTGTATAGAGCGCGTATTGCTTGATCTTGCCGCCGGCGGGGAGCTGGATATGCGCCTCGGCCCGGTCGATCGGGAACTTCCAGAAATTGCCGGTGACGTTCCAATAGAGCTCGTCATAGCTTTTGTAGAAGCCGATCTGGCGCGTGGTCTGGTACTGGATCGTGTAGGTGTGCCTGCCCGGATCGACGAAGACGTCCTTGTCGCCGATCTTGATGCTGCGACCGTCCTCGCTGTTCTCGACCGTATAGGGCTCGGCATGGCCGTCGCGCATCACCGAAGCGACGCTCAGGCCCACATGGATGCTGTTGCCGAGATGGTCGGTATAGCGGGTCGGGATGACGCGGAAGATGCCGTGGCGGATGGCGTCGCCTTCCGCGATCACCGAGATCGTCTCGGTGACGGTGAGCGTCCCGCTCTGCGCCACGGCTATGTCGCTGGAGAAATCGGTGATGCGCTCGTCCGCGCTTGCCGGCGCAGCCCATAAGGCGAGCAGCGCGACGAAGGCGCCGAGGCGCGTCATCAGCTGAACGACACCTTGGGCGCGGCGCGATCGGCTTCGTTGTCGATCTGGAAGAACGAGCCGGGCTTGAAGCTGCCGAAACCCGCGATGAGGTTCGAGGGGAACTGCTCGATCATCACGTTGAAGTCGCGCACCGTGCCGTTGTAGTAGCGCCGCGCCAGCTGGATCTGATCCTCGATGTCGGAAAGCTCGCCCTGCAGCTGCCGGAAATTCTCGTTCGCCTTGAGCTCGGGGTAAGCCTCGGCCACCGCCATCACCTTGCCGATCGCCGCCGTGATCGCCTGCTCGGTCTGAGCGCGCGCCGCGGGATCGCTCTGGCCCTGGCCCGCGCTCCTTAAGCGCGCCAGCTCGTCGAAGGTCGTGCGCTCGTGCGTGGCATAGCCCTTCACGGTCTCGACCAGGTTCGGGATCAGGTCGGCGCGGCGCTTCAATTGCGCCTCGATGCCGCTCCAGGCTTCGGCGACGACGTTCTTGCGCCGCACCAGACCGTTGTAGACGGAGATGGCCCAAAGGGCGATCACCACGACGACGACGAGAAGAATCAACCCGATCATGGTCGCTAAATTACCTTCCGGCACTCACAAAAGCCAGGGGATGACCGCCTTGCGCTTCGCCGGATAGCCCGAGAACCGCGCCTTGTACCAGCGGTGATGGCTGAGCGCGCGCGGGATCAGGTTGGCAGAGGTCCATACCGCGAAACTGAACGCGGCCGGGTTCCAGCACATCAGCGCGAAGCCCGACCATTCCAGGATCTCGCCCAGATGGTTGGGACACGACACGCGCTCGAACATGCCGCCGCGCGGCAGCGCATAGTCGACCTTTGGCGTGCGCAGCCGCATCAGCCGCCCGTCGGCCCACAGGTTGAGCGCGGCGCCGCATGTAAAGAGTGCAAGTCCTGCGACGAACCGCGGGTCGGCGAGCCAGCTTTCGGGATAGGCGTTCCAGCCGAGCGCGACACCGTTCAGCCCGGCATTGACCGTGTTGAAGAAGGCGGCCGAACCCACGATGACGAGCGGTATCGTCCGGTCGCTGCCCTTGAGCCGCCAGGGGAAGATCAGGGCGCGGTTGGCGTAATGGGCCGCCCATAGCGCGAAGAACACCCAGGCCGGCGCCGACTTGTGCACGGGCCCGGCAAGGAACAGCGCCGCGAAGAGGACGAGCGACACCGACTCCATTGCGAACCAGCCGAGTCGGTTGGGAACCTGCGGACCCCAGCCGGTGCGGACATGGCGGCCGTAAGGCGCGGTGACGAAAAGCTGCAAGGGCACGAGTGCTACGGCGAGCGCCATCCAACCGAAGGCGGCGATACCCAGGAAATCGCGGTCTATCGGGAAGGCGACGGTCTACTCGTCGGCCTGCGACATCACCGAGACCAGACGCAGCACATGCTTGCGCACGCCGGGGCTCTTGATGCTGCAGAACTTCGCGTAGAGCTCCTCGGCGCTGGTCAGCACCACCGGCAGCGGCTTGTTGGGCCTGCTGGTGGAGTCGAGGCCTTCGAAGAAATAGCTGATGTCGACCTCGAGCAGGTTGGCCATCTCGAAAAGGCGGCCGGCGCTGACGCGGTTCTTGCCGCTCTCGTACTTCTGAATCTGCTGGAAGCTGATGCCGAGCGGCTCGCCGAATTCGGTCTGGCTCATGCCTCGGGCCTTGCGCGCCATGCGGATGCGTTTGGCGACATGATCGTCGAATGCGTTGGCATTCCTTGCACTGGTCACTTGGGGGGCCGCCCGGGAATTTGTCTTGTACATTGCTCTAGAATCGCTGTGGCGACCCATAAAGCAATGCACGGTGAGAATTTGTCAACGACATTTGAGAAAAAAGGAGAGCGTAGTTAACTGCCATATGCAGTGTTGAGTACTTCAGGCTTTCACTAGCGAATTCAAGAGATCGATTTGGTCTGCAGCCGGAAGAGAAAAAGTCGAGCAGTTTCATTTACTGAAGACGGATGTGTATCAAAAAAAGCAACACTAGGTTGACCTGAAGACCGGTTCGTCCTCATTCCGCCGGTTTAACCGGTCTTTCTCTCGAGGCGCGCAAAGCCGTTGAACGGATTGGCCGGCACCTTGCCGCTATAGGCCTTGGCGAGATCCACCGGCCCGATGAACTCGTCGCGGAACCAGGGGAAGTGCTTGGGCGAGAACGAGGAGATCAAAAGATCGGCGAGTCGGCGCACGCGCGGAATGCGCGCGGCGTCGACGTGAAAGGTCATCCAGATGTCGAGCGCGACGTGGACGTCGACGTCGAGGACGATGGGAACGATGGGCGCGCCGATGGTGTAGACGTAGGTCGGCAGCATGCCGATGCCGGCGCCGTTGACGATCGACCAGTAATGGGCGCTCGAGACGTTGGTGCGCAGCGAGACCAAGCCTTCCGGATTCACGCCCGGGAACAGCCTGTTGTAGAGCACCTGCCACTTCTCGTCCTCGTCGGCCTGGATGACGATGCGGTGGTTCTGCAGGTCGGCCACCGTCTTGGGCATGCCGTAGATGTCGATATAGGACTGGGCCGCGAAGAGCACGAGATGCATCTGGCCCAACTTGACGACGCGAAGCTCGGGCGAGGTCGGCCGGATGAGCTGCACCGAGAGATCCACCTCCATGCGCAGCACGTCGGCCGAGCGCATCGCGCAATTGACGTCGAGCAGCAGCTTGGGGTTGGCGCGCTGGAACTCGACCAGGTTGGGCGCGATCCATAGCGTGCCCAGTCCTTCGGTGACGCCGAAGCGGACCTTGCCGGTGACGGTGCGGTCGGTGGAGTCGCGGGCCTGCATCAGCGCGCGCGCCGCCTCTTCCATCTTGTTCGCCGCGGCGAGGATCTTGTCGCCTTCCGCAGTCAAGCGCACGCCGTCGACGTGACGCGTGACCAGCGTCACGCCCAGCGCTTTCTCGAAGCCGCTAATACGCTTGCGCAGCGCATTGACCGAGAGGCCGACATGATCCGCAGCCGCGCGGAAACTCTTGCAGCGCACCAGCTCAAGGAACAGGTGCGCGTTCTCCCAATCCAGCAATTGCCGGGCTTGGGGCTTCACCGCCTGCTCGCCTGCGAGCTTGACCGCCTGTTCACCAGCGAGAACAGGCCGTTCACCCACCGTCCGCATACCAACCAGCCTCCCTACTCTAAAACATACACGAATTTAGCGGTGGGGTAGAACCAATGACGGAACACTCTCTGTCTCTCATTCGGTCCGGTACACGCCGCAGCCCTGTGCCGATTCAGGTTAAAAGCCATCCGCTTAGCCAGCTCGACCCGGCACGTTGGGCCAAACGACTGGTGATTTTTCAACCACCCGTGGAAATGGTCGCGCATTTGTGCGAATTGGCGCAGGGGCACATCGCCGGGTTGGCCGCAGCCGACGCCGTGCGCCGCGTGATCCAGGTCCATCCCTACTCTCTATGGGCGATCGCGCGCAAATCTTCTTTCGATGCTTCCGCGCCCAAGCCGGAAGGTTTCGTGGCCGTTCTTCTTCTGACCGAACAAGGCCTTAAAGCGCTCGCCGAGCGCACACTGGACTGCTCGGAGCCCGATCCGGCGATGCTGGCCAAGCCAGGCGAACGGCCGGCGGGCATCTATTTCTGGGCGACTTTTGCGCCCGGAATGCTCGCCCCGGCTGTAACTTTGGTCGTCGAGAAGCTCTCGTCGGCGCCGTACGAGGGTGTTGCGCTCTACACGCGCGTGACGACGCCCGACGGGCGGCGCTTCACCGAGACGCTGGGCTTCCGCCAGGGAGCCGTGATCGACGGCGTCGAAGCGCCGCACCTCTATGTTTACGAGCGCAACAGGGCAAAGCCCTCCGACCCGCCGATCTACGACAGCTACGGCAAGGGCAACGAGCGGCGTTCGCTGTCGGTCAGCGTGGCGCGCGAGCTGAACGACCTCTTGAAAGTCATCAGTACCCGGAGCGCCGTCTACATCGCCGAGCAGGAATGCCCGTTCGAGGAAGAGTTCGACGGCAACGACCTGACCGCGACGCATCTGATCGGCTATGCCGGCGACGAGCCGGTGGCCTGCATCCGCGTGCGCTTCTTCGCCGATTTCGCCAAGCTCGAACGGCTGGCGGTGCGTAAGGAGTTCCGCAATTCGCGCATCTCGTTCCTGGTGGTCAGGGCCGCGATCGAGCTCGTGCGCGTCAAGGGATATCGCAAGATCTACGGTCACGCCCAGCGCCGGCTGATGGACTTCTGGAGCCGTTTCGGCGCCAAGCCGTTCCAAGGCTCCAGGGAATTCGTGTTCTCGGACTTCGACTATGTCGAGATGCTGATCGAGCTCGAGCCGCATCCCAATGCGATCAAGCTCGGCACCGACCCCTTCGTCATCATTCGTCCGGAGGGACGCTGGCATGTGCCCGGCGTCCTGGAACGCTCGGCGTCGCGTCCGGCGACGCGCCCCTCAGTAGGATTTGCGTCATGAGCGAAATCATCGAGCTGGATCAGTATCGCTGGCGGGCGGCCCCGCCCGTCGTCTTCGTCGACATGTGCCAGGACAGGCTGGAGAGCGAGGAAGGTTACGGCCTGCGCGAGCTCACTCCCGTGCTCGCCAAATGTCGTCACCTGCTCAAGGAAGCGCGCGTGCGGCATTGGCCGGTCGCGTTCGTGCGGCCGCCGCATGCGAGCTCGGGCCCGCGCAACCGCGGCGCGCGCTGGATCGAAGGCTTCGAGCCCAAGCGCAACGACATGGTGTTCGACCGCGTGGGGCCGTCCTGCTACTCGAGCGAGGAATTCGCCGACGCCATGAACGACTGCGGACGCGTCTTCGTGCTTGCCGGATTCTCGGTCGAAAGCACGGTGCTGGCGACGCTGATCGACGCGGCGCAGAACAACCACTTCGTCGGACTGGTGCGCGACGCCTCGGCGACGCGGCCGCTGCCAGGCCACGACGCGGCCGAGAGCCACGAGGCGGTGGTGGCGGTGGCGAGCCGCTTCGGCACGATCGTGACCGCCGATCATTGGATCGACGTCGCGGCCGGCACGGCGGAGGCGGCAGCGGCGCGCTCGAACTTGAGCTCGATACGCTGACGCGGCCTACCAGGTGTAGGTGAACTTCACATAGGCGCTGTCGCCGGTCGCATAGAACTGGCTGTCGATCTGGCGGTTGTGCCAGCGCGTGGTGACGAGATGCGTGTAGCCCCAGGCGATGCCTGCGCTGGCTACCGCATCCCACCAGTGATGCTCCTTGGCGTCGACGACCGAGTAGCCGACATAGCCCGCGGCGAGATAGGCCGGCGCGCCATACTGCCACCCGTACCGCGTCCACAGGAACGACGCCGGCGCGAAGGCGACCGCGGTGGTGAGCGACGGGAACGAGCGGAAGTCGGACTGATCCGGGCGCTGCTCGCGCACGAACTGCTTGAGCGCGAGCACGGTGCCGACCGTCAGCGCGGTGTCGATACCGAGCTGCGACACGCCTTGCCAGTCGCGGTGATGCAGCAGCGCCACGCCGCCCGCCGCGATCGGCAGCGCGATAGCGACCGCCTTGCCCGCATTGTCGGACGCGTGCGCCGCAGGCGCGCCGAGCGCCCAGGCCACCACCGCCACCGCCGTAACCGCAAGCAGCTTGCGCATTTCGAACCTCATTTGTTGGGGAGCACGCGGATGACGGCCATCATGCCGAAGTCCTCGTGATCGAGAATGTGGCAGTGATAGACGAAGTCGCCCGTCACCGCGCCGCGGAAATCCATCTTCACTTTGATATAGGGATACGGACCTTTGCCCTTCCAATAGGGCACCTGGAAGGTGTCGTAGAACTGCTGCTGGTTCTTGGGGATGCGCTTGCCGCTGATCTCCTGCACCAGGAAGTGGATCTGGTGCATGTGGAATTCGTGCACCTCGGCCGTGCGGTTCTGGATGCGCCATTCCTCGACCGCGCCGCGATTGGTCACGATCTGCGGCGGCTCGTTGGGATCGAAGAACTGAAGCTGCTGGCCTTCGACGGCGATATAGAACTTCACCTGGTCGACGGGCGGATGAATGGCGGGCGGCTGCCCCGGCATCTTCACGGGAATCTCGAGGAAATAAAGATGGCGGCGCGCCGTGACCCTGGCGTCGGCCAGCGCCTCGAAGCGCTGCTTGTTGGGCGGACCGCTCACGGCCGGCACATGCGGCAGGCGCAGGGGCGCGTCGCTCAATTGGATCTGCGCGAGCGGGCGCGTCGGGTTGGTGTCGGAGGCCGGTCCGCCCTCGATCGCCTGCGTCTCGAGGACCGCGTTCACCCCCGGCGGCGGCGGATCGAGCATGAATTCGACGCGGCCGGCGGGCGGCAGAAGCGCGCCGGTCTCCGTGACGATCGTGCCTTGGCGCGTGCCGTCCTGCGAGCCGGCCGGCACACCGTCGAAGCCCACGACCTGGAGCGGCTGGTCGACGCCGTCATACTTGACGCGCAGGTCCATGATCGTGTTCGCCGACGCGTTGGCGACGCGCCAGAACTCGCGCTGGCCCGCATGCATCTTGATGACCGAGGGCGTGTATTTCGGGAAGGGCACGGTGACGTAGTTCACCGACACGTCCCAATTGGGCACCGGCTGCCAATGCGTCTGGTGTTCCAGGTTGCCGACCAGCGGTTCGTCGCGCAGCGCGATGAAGCGTTCGGGCAGGCCCGCGACCGCGGGCTGGATGTTCTGGATACCCTGGACCTCGATCAGGCCCGTGCCGCCGCCCTGCACGGCGATCGAAGAGATCGTATGGACGTGCGGATGGTACCAATAGAGTCCCGGCGGCTCGTCGGGCGGGATATGGAAGACGTAGTCGAAGCTCTCACCCGAGCCGATCAAAGTGTGGATCACCTCGTCGCCGTGGCAGCGTGGCGAGATGTTGAGGCCGTGGAAGTGCATGTTCACCGACGCGTCGGTCATCGTCGAGTCGCCGCATTGCGCAGCACCCGACGTCATCGTCTCCGCACGACCGAGCGGCGCGTTCGGCACCCTGTCGGTCAGGTGGATCACCACCTTGTCGCCGGGATTGGCGTGCAGGGTCGGCGAGAGCTTGCCGTCGGTCGTCACGAAGCAGAACAGCGTGCGCCCCTCGTCATCGACCGAGGTGTAATAGTCGAGCGAGGTCTCCAAAGTGCCGTTGACGCTGAAAAGATCGGGCGGCGGCTGAATCTCGCTGCCCACCGGCGGCCGAGGACATACGCCGCCATCGGCGAATGCCGCGCTCGGCAGCAGCACGCCGGCCAGCACCAGGATTGTCTTGAAAAGCCGGCGCATTCCCGCCTCCCGCGTCCGCGAGGGGGACTTTCGAGAGCCCCGCGAAGCGTGGCAATGCGGGCAACCTATAATTATTCCCAATGTCAGGATTTCGGCTCGAGCACCAGCAGCTTCAATGAGCCGGAAACGTAGGTGACGCGCGGCCTTTCGCCTGCCGCAGCGGGCGGATCGATCTTGGCGATGTCGGCGGCGGGTATGAAGACGCGCCCGGTCGCGGGATCGATGGCGATGGTACGCCCGCCGCGCGCGGTCGCGACATCGGCCTCCACCGCATAGGTGGCGGCGTCCTTTTCATGGACGACCGTCAAGGTCCCGTCGCCGTTGGAGCTGAGCGCGCGCTTGCGCTTGGGATCGAAGGCCGCACCGTCGCTGCCCGCCCCGATGGGGAGCGTGGCGACGAGTTTCCCGGTGTCGGCGTCGACGACGGTCATCACCTTGTTGATGCAGGTCGAGAAGATGCGCCGCGCCTCGATGTCTATCGCGATGCCGTGCGGCCGCTCGCAACCGGCCATGGGATAGTGCGCCAGCACGGTCATCGCGCGCGTGTCGATGACGACGATGTCGTGCGCCTCGACGCCGTCGACGAACAGCTTGCCGTTGCCGTCCGCGACCGCGGCTTCCAGTCCCGCACCGACCGCGATGGTCTCGAGCACGGCGTCGGTCTTGGGATCGACGACCGTGATAGAGCCACTGTCGCCGTTGACGACGAAGACCCGGCCCGTCGCCGGATCGACGACGATGCCGTCGGCGTCGGCTGCGCCGCTGAGCCGTTTGACGATCTTGAGCGTCTTGAGATCGAAGGCGGCGATCGTTCCGGCCTTGCCGTCGTCGGTGAAGCCCAGCCCGTTCGCGGTCGAGATGCCGATGCCGTGCGTCCCGCCGGGCAGGCCCGCGATCTCGCCGACGACCGTGCCCTTCGCCGGATCGACGACCGTCACATGGTCGCCATGCGCGACATAGACGCGCCCCGAATCCGCGTCGAAAGTGGCGTAGTCCCAGCGCTCGCCGCCGCCGAGCGCGATCGTCCTGGTGACCGTGTAGAGCGGCGCGTCCGCGTATGCGGCGCCGCACAGCGCGACAAGTACGAGAGAGGCGACGGCCGCTTTCTTCATGGGACTCTCCATCAGTTCGGAAATACGATGCGCACCGCGAGCCCGGGTGCGTTGTCCGAAAGCTCCACCCGCGCGCGATGCAGCGCAGCGACGGCCGCGACCAGGCTCAAGCCCAGCCCCGTGCCTTCCGTCGTGCGGCTGCGCTCCAGGCGGAAGAAGCGCTGCAACACCTTGGCGCGCATCTCGGCCGGGATGCCGGGTCCGTCGTCCGAAACAACGATCTCGACTCCTTCCGCGCGGCGGCGCGCCGCGAGCGAAATCTCCGAACCCGCGGGGCAATGGCGGATCGCGTTCTCGATCAGGTTGGAAACCAGCTGGGGCAGGAGCTCGCGGTCGCCGACCACGCTCAGTCCCGGCGCTATGCGGCCGACCAGCCGCTGCAGGTTTTCTTCCGCGACCGACTGATAGGTCTCCAGCATGTCGGCGAGCATGCGGCTGAGATCGAGGGCCGCGAACTCGGTCGCCTTGGTATACGCCTCGATCTGGGCGATGCGCAGAAGGGCGGCAAACGTCTCCAGGATCGCGTCGACGTCGTGGATCGAGCCGTCGAGCGCTTCATGGAATTCTTCGACCGTCGCCGCGCGCCAGCGCGCGAGCTCGAGGCGCTGGCGCAGCCGCGCCAAGGGCGTGCGCAGATCGTGCGCGATGTCCGTCGATACCTGGCGCAGGCCGTCCATCAGGCCTTCGATGCGCTCGAGCATCGCGTTCAGGCTGGCGGTCAGGTGGTCGAATTCGTCGCCGCTGCCGCGCATCGGAAGCCGGCGGCTGAGGTCGCCGGCGACGATATCGCGGCTAGTCTCGCTGATCGTCTCGACGTGTCGCAGCAGGCTCAGGCTCACCACCGTGCCGCCACCCAGCGCGAGCAGGACGGTCGCGAGCAGACCCCAGATGAAGGCGCGCGCGATCATCTCGCGCATTTCGTTCAGCTTGGAGCTGTCGACACCGTAGAAAAGGTAAGAACCGTCCACGGTGCGGGTGCCGCGGCCGCGCACGCCATGGGTCGTGTGCGGAAAGAGAGCACGGCTCTCGCGCGGCGACCAGGTCAGCACGCCTTCGCGCGGCGGCAGGCGCGGTACGTTGCCGGCCAGCACGCGGCCGTTCTTGTCCTGCAGGTAATAGAAGACGCCGTGTGGCGCGCGTTGCGCATACATCGCGACCGCCTGGCTGAGGCTTTCGAGGCTGGGCGTCTCGGCGGCGTCGTGCACCTCGGCGATCTCGACGTTCACCGTGCGGTCGATCTCGTCGGCGACATAGCCGGTGCCGAACCAGAACATCGCACCGAACAGCGCCAGCACCGAAGCGCAGAACACCGCCGCATAGAGCAGAGTCAGCCGGAAGATGGTGGTGCGGAAGATCCTAGGCAGCCGCATGCAGCGTGTACCCGGCCCCGCGCACGGTGTGGATCAGCTCCGGCGCGTCCTCGCGATGGATCTTGGAGCGCAAACGGCTGATATGGGTCTCGACGATGTTGGTGCGCGGATCGAAATGGAAATCCCAAACGCTCTCGAGCAGCATGGTGCGGGTGACGACCTCGCCGGCATGGCGCATGAGGTATTCGAGCAGGCGGAACTCACGCGGCTGGAGCTGCACCACATTTCCGGCGCGGCGCACGGTGCGCGCGAGCAGGTCCATCTCCAGATCGCCGATGCGCAGCACCGTATCCGCCACAAGGTGGTGCGGCCGGCGGCCGAGCGCGTTCACCCGCGCGACCAGCTCGGCGAAGGCGAAGGGCTTGACGAGATAGTCGTCGCCGCCCGCGTTCAAGCCGCCGACGCGATCGCCGACGCCGCCCAAGGTGGTGAGGAACAGGACCGGGATCCGCACCCCGCCCGCGCGCAGCATGCGCACCAGCTGAAGACCGTCGAGCCCGGGCAGCATCCGGTCGACGATCAAGAGGTCCCAGCTCTCGCCCGTGGCGCGGAACAGCCCGTCGCGACCGTCGTTGGCGATGCTCAGGGCATGACCTTCCTGGGCCAAGCCTTGCGCCACGTAACCGGCGGCTTCCCGGTCGTCTTCGATGAGCAGGATTTTCACGTATGCGCCGATGCCGAAATGCGGAATTGAACCAGTTTCGCCGATCCCCGCGCCGCGGCGAAGTTGAAAAATCCCAATGTTTCGACAATTGAGACGCAATCGCACATCGTTATGATGAGCACCATGCTGCTTCGTTTTCCTCTCACCTTATTGGTAGCGCTGGCCGCGCCCTCTGCTTTGGCCGGGCCTCCTTATATCACCGACGATCCCGAGCCGACCGATTTCGAGCACTTCGAGATCTATGTCTTCGAGCAGGGCATCGATGCCCGCGACGGCACCGGCGGCGCGTTCGGCATCGACTTCAACTATGGCGCGGCACCCGACCTGCAGCTGACCGCCGTCCTGCCGATCGAATACGAGACGGCGCCGCGCGGCCCGGACCTGATGGGCATCGGCAATGTCGAGCTCGCCGCCAAATACCGCGTGCTGCACCAGGACGATTTCGGCTGGGACGTCGCGGTCTTCCCGCGGCTGTTCCTGCCGAGCGGCTCGGCTCTCGTGGGCGACAAGCATTTTTCGCTGCTGCTGCCGGTGTGGGTGGGCCGCGACTTCGACAAATGGTCGACCTTCGGCGGCGGCGGCTGCACGATCCATCGCGGCGACGACGCGCAAGATTTCTGCCTCGTGGGCTGGGCGCTGACGCGCGAGATCGCGCCCAACCTTCGCCTGGGTGCGGAGATCGTACACCAGAGCGCCGACACCAAAGGCGGCAAGGCCTCGACCGGTATCGGCGCCGGCCTCACCTATGATCTGAACGCGCATACCCACCTGCTCGCCTATGCAGGACCGGGTTTGCAGAACGCGGCCGAGACGGGACAAACGTCCTGGTACACCTCGATCCTCTTCACCTTCTAGGAGCCTTACATGAGCGACCGGACCGCGATGCTGACAAAAGTGCCGGCCGTCACACTCGGCTTCTGGATCATCAAGATCCTGGCGACGACCTTGGGCGAAACCGGTGGCGACACCGTCACGATGACCTGGCTGGGCGAGACGACATCCGACGCCAATCCCAACGGCTATCTCATCGGCACGGTGCTCTTCCTCGCGGCCTTGATCGTGCTGGTGCTCGCGCAAATTCGGGCGAAGAAATTCCATCCCCTGCTCTATTGGGCGACGATCATCGCCTCGACCACCGCAGGGACCACGATGGCCGATTTCGCCGACCGGTCGCTGGGCATCGGCTATCCGGGCGGATCGATCGTGTTGTTCGCCTGCGTGATGGCGTCGCTGGGCGCGTGGTATTGGAGCGAAGGCACAGTGTCGGTGCAGACCGTCAATACGCCGCGCGTCGAGGCTTTCTACTGGCTCACCATCACCTTCTCGCAGACTTTGGGCACGGCGCTGGGCGACTGGGCGGCGGACTCCGGTCTCGGTTACGACGGCGGCGCGCTGGTCTTCGGCGCGGCGCTGGCGGTGGTGGCCGCGGCCTATTTCGCGACGCGCATCTCGCATGTGCTGCTGTTCTGGACGGCGTTCATCCTCACGCGCCCGCTGGGTGCCACCATCGGCGACTATTTCGACAAGCCCATCGCGAAGGGCGGGTTGGACATCAGCCGGCCGGTGGCTTCGGCGATCCTCGCCGCAGTCATCCTGGTGTGCATCATGCTTATTCCGCAGCGCGCGGGCACGCATCCGGGCGCCGCGAGCGGATAAGGGAACGGCATCGCGCGCGGGACGTTTCCATTCCCGAGAATGGAGTCCCGCTCATGACCGACATCGCCAAGTCCCGCATCCTCATCATCGCCACCAACGGCTTCGAGCAGTCGGAGCTCGAGGTACCGCGCGACACGCTGCGCAAGGCCGGCGCGAAGATCGACGTCGCCTCGCCGGACGGCAAGGCGATCATGGGCTGGGACAAGAAAGACTGGGGCCGCAAGGCCGAGGTCGATCTCAAGATCGCCGATGCCGATCCGGGTAACTATACCGCGCTGGTCATTCCGGGCGGCGTTATCAACCCCGACAAGCTGCGCGTCGACGAGGACGCGATGCGCGTGGTGAACGAATTCCTGGCGTCGGGCAAGATCGTGGCGGCGGTGTGCCACGGCCCCTGGCTGCTGGTGCAAGCCGATGCGTTGCGCGGCCGGCGCGCGACCTCGTACAAATCCATCCGCAAGGACGTGGAGAATGCCGGCGCGCATTGGGTGGACGAAGAGGTCGTGGTCGACAACGGCGTCATCACCTCGCGCAACCCCGACGACCTCAAGGCCTTCACGGCGAAGATCATCGAGGAGATCGGCGAAGGCCGTCACCCCACACGCGAGGCGGCGGAATGATCCGCAAGCTACCGACGCGGCAGCAAAGCTGACTTGAGCTCGCCGGCAAGCGCCGCGACCAGTTCGGCGGCTGGAAGCGCCCGCGCAAGCGGCGCGCCTTGTCCTGCCCATTGCGCGCCGAACCCGCCTGTGCCTTTCGCTTTCGCCGCGGCGGCGAGCGCCTTGTTGGCATCGTAGGCGATCGGATAATCGGGAATTTCGACGCCCGCGAGCACGCTCTCCTTCAATACCGTCATCGCATTGGGGAGGCTGCGCGCCGGGCGGCCCGAGACGATGGCCGTCATCTCCGTCGATGCCGCGCCGGGACCAAGCAGCGCCGCGCGGAAATGCGCATCGGCGCTGGATTCCGGACAGGCGATGAACGCGGTACCGAGCTGGGCCGCGACCGCGCCGAGCTTCAGCACCGCGGCAATGCCCGCGCCGTCCATGATGCCGCCGGCCGCGATGACCGGCAGCTCCAAGCGCTCCACCAACAGCCGCGTCAGCGCGAGCGTGCCCAGCTGCGGGTCAGGCAGGTCGGGATCGAACATGCCGCGATGGCCGCCCGCTTCGATGCCCTGTGCCACGACGGCATCGATGCCGGCGGCGGCCGCGCATTGCGCTTCCGCAAGATTGGTCGCCGTCGACAACAAGACGATGCCCACTGCCTTCAGGCGCGCGATCACCTCCGGCGCGGGAAGGCCGAAATGCAAGCTCACCACTGTCGGCCGCGCGGCGACGAGCAGCTCCTGCATCTCGGTGTCGACGAGGAAGCTCTTGTAGATCTCGTGGAGCGCCGCGGGCAGCTCGGCATCGAAGCGTGCGAAGACAGGCGCAAGCGCATCGAGCCAGGCGCGCTCGATACCAGGTCGCGCGGTCGCCGGCCTGTGACAGAAGACATTGACGTTGAACGGGCCGCGCGTGCGGCTTCTCACCGCCTCGATCATCTCGCGCGCACCGGCGGCATTCGTGGCGCCGACGCCGATCGAGCCCAAACCGCCCGCTTCCGTCACCGCGGCGGCGAGTGCGGGCGTCGAGGTGCCGGCCATCGGCGCCTGGACGATGGGAAGCGAAATGCCGATCCGCTCGAGAAAATTCGTCATAGGGCTCGACGATAGGCCAGGCGCCGCAACCTGCGAAAGCTATTTCCGCTTTTGCCGCACGCCCGCGGCCGAGCCCGGCTCGGCAAGCTCGTCGTCCGGGTTCTTCATCTCGGTATCGTCGGTGGGAACGCCAGCGGAGGGGACCGCAGCGCCATCCGGCTTGGGCCCGGCCATGGTCTCGTCGAGCTCGCGCTCGGCCCGGGCGCGGTCCGCGTCGTAAGCCGCGTCCAACCCGGTGCCTTCATCGCCCTGCAAAGGCGTATCCGTGCGCTTGCCGCTCATGGGGAAGTAACGTTCCGAGCCTCGTTTGGATGCGGAACGACGACGATGTCGCGGCGTTTCCACCCCATGTCCGAACAAACAAAACACAAGCAGCCGCCGCAGGAGCAAGCGCACCAACCGGGCGACGAGAAACAAATGACACCGCGGCCGGATTTCATGCCGCGCTTCAAGGGTGCCGACAAGTTGAAGGGCAAGGTCGCGCTGATCACCGGCGGGGATTCCGGCATCGGCCGCGCGGTCGCGGTGCATATGGCGCGCGAAGGCGCCGACATCGCCATCGTCTATCTCGAGGAACATGCCGACGCCGAGGAGACGAAGCGCCACGTCGAGGCGGAGGGGCGCACCTGTCTTCTCGTCTCGGGTGACGTCGCGAAGGAGGAGTTCTGCAAGGAGGCGGTGGGCCAGGTCATCGAGGCCTTCGACCGCCTCGACATCCTGGTGAACAATGCCGCCGAGCAGCACAAGAGCGGCGGCGACGGCCCGCTCGACATCTCGGACGCACAACTCCAGCAGACGTTCCAGACCAACATCTACGGCTATTTCCACATGGCCAAGGCCGCGCTTGAGCACCTACCTGACGGCGGCGCCATCGTGAACACCGCGTCGATCACCGCCTATAAGGGCAACAAGGAGCTGCTCGACTACTCGGCGACGAAGGGCGCGATCGTCAGTTTCACCCGCTCGCTGTCGCAGGCGCTGCTCGACAGGAATATCCGCGTCAACGCGGTGGCGCCAGGACCGATCTGGACGCCGCTGATCCCGGCCTCCTACGACGCCGAAAAGACGGCGGAGCATGGCTCGCGATCGCCGATGAAGCGTGCCGGCCAGCCGAACGAGGTCGCGCCCTGCTTCGTGTTCCTGGCGAGCGAAGAGGCGTCGTACATGACGGGCCAAGTGCTGCATCCGAACGGCGGCACGGTCGTGAATGGCTGATCCGCAAACGCCGGACGACGAACGCCCGCTACGCGTGTTGCTGATCGCCGCGTCGCAGCGCCGGTTGCATTCCTGTCCCGGGCTCGACTCCAAGGCGCGCGCGCTGATGCATCGCATGATCGGCCGCTTGCCCGCCGGCTGGCAGGTCGATCACGAGGACCTGGGCAACGAGCACGGCAAGGCGCGCATCCAGAGCTGCAATGCCTGTGTCAGCTCCTCGATGGCGCTATGCGTGTGGCCGTGCAATTGCTACGGCCCCAAGAGCGAGAACCAGCCGGACCTGATGTGGGATCTCGATCTCTATGGGCGGCTGGCGCGCGCCGATGCCTGGGCGATCATCGGCCCGGTCAACTGGTACGGGCCGTCGACCAACCTGAAAGCGATGTTCGACCGTCTGGTCTGCATGAACGGCGGCAACCCGCGGCCCGACCTGATCGACAAGAAGGATACGCTGAAAGCACAGGCCCTGGAGCGCTCGCCTGAATGGCAGGAGCTCAGCAAGAACCATCTCGAAGGCCGCACCGCCGCGTTCTTTTCTTACGGCGATGCGGGCGCGAACGAGGAGGTGGACGGCGTGCCGAAGAAGCTCGTGCATCCCGAATGGTTCGAGGCGAAGGCGCAACCGCCCGAGGACCGGGCCTATCTCGGGCTCGTCTGGCAGTGCCGCTACAGCGGCATCGAAGCACCGGACGCGCTGTGGAAACACACGACCTTCGGCGCCGGCAAGCCCTATGCCGACGACCAGGCGGAAGACCTCGATGGCGAGACGAAAGCCCTGGCGCTGTTCGACGCCTGGACCGACGCCTTCGTCGACCACGTCACCGTCAAAGGCATCCTGCCCGATATCGAGGACGACGAGCGCAAGGCGCGCACCACGACGAACCGCGACAAGGTTCGGTCCTGAGCGGAGCCGGCTCGCGCTCTCTGAAGGAAAACGTCCGCCTGCGTACCGTTTGTTAAAGCGAAAGGATTTCGAGTTCGAATATGTTCGGCGGGATGTCGCCGGCGCGACGTTCACGCATCACGGCTCGCTGCCGGGTGCGTTGCCGTCCATGGCCAGTTGTGCGACGCGCCGCGTCCCTTCCCAGATCTCCGTCGGGTGAGAGCCGCACAATTTCTGCGCCGCCTCGAGCGCCGCAATGTCGTCGACGGCTTCGCATTCCTGCACGCCGACGACGTGGCCCTGCTGATCCAGCGAGTAGAAACGATAGTAGATCATCTGCCCCGACCGTTGGCGGCTTTGACCTTCGTGGCCCCACCGCTCTTGAAAGGACTTTAAAATGGTTGTGCTCAACGCTCACTAACTATTGAAATTTTCATAAAGTATATTTCCCTCCGCGATCATACCGTCATTTGTTAAGCCGCCGTATCTTCCTCAGGACACAACAGGCGGCGGCCGCGTTGCCTTCTTTCAATCCGAAAGAAAAGGCAGCATGCCGAAGATCATCGCCATCGGCGCGTCGCAGGGCGGCGTGCAGGTCCTGCAGAAGATCGTGTCGGGCCTGCCGGCGGATTTTCCCGCGCCCGTTCTCGTCGTGCTGCACATCGGCTCGGAGCCGAGTCAGCTGCCGTCGATCCTCAGCGATGCGGGGCCGTTGCCGGCCGTGCATGCCAAGCACGGCCAAGCCGTCCAACCCGGCTGCATCTATGTCGCGCGCCCGGACTATCATCTTCTGATCGTGGATGGCTCTCTCCAGCTGTCGCATGGTCCGCGCGAGAACTATGTGCGGCCGGCGATCGATCCACTGTTCCGCTCGATCGCCGAGCACTATGATGGCGACGCGGTCGGCGTGGTGCTGACGGGACGGCTCAATGACGGCACCGCCGGCCTGTTCGAGATCAAGCATCGCGGCGGCATCGCCATCGTGCAAGACCCGGCAAGCGCCGAAGCGCCGCCGATGCCGCGCAGCGCGCTCGACAACGTCGCCGTGGATTTCTGCCTGCCGGCCGACGCCATAGCGGAACAGCTCGTGCGCCTTACCAAGGAGAAGGCGACAAAGTCCAGCCACGAACCTCACGGAGCCACCGTCATGAGAGAGGAGAAGCAACCCCTCGCCACCCCCGTCGCGCAGACTTGTCCGGAATGTGGCGGCGCCATGATGCAGGAGAACCTGGGCAACCTGACCCGCTTCCGCTGCCATATCGGCCACATCATGACGGCGGAGATCTTGGCGGCGGCACAGCTCGACGCGCTCGAATACGACATCGCCGCGGTACTGCGCTTCTTGAACGAGCGCGCGCATCTATGCCGTCACATGGCCGACAAGCACTTCGCGAACGGCAATCGCGCCGCCGGCGAGACCTGGCAGCGCGCGGCGGAAGAAGCGGCCGCCCGCGAGGAAGCCGTTCGCGAGCTGACCCAGGCCGATTGGACCCGCCCCGAGGACGCCGCCGCTTAGACGGCGCTGCGCTCGCTCTCGAGCACCAGGCGACGCCCGTCGGCTGCGATCAGCTCCATCGCGCTGTCGACCTTGACCATCGCGCCGCCCTTCGCGGTCTGCGTCAGCTCGCCGTTCCACACCGCCAAGTTCGCGAGCGTATCACGCACCACGGTGAAGGCGGCGATGGACGGCGAGGAGCGCAGCAGGTCCTGGACGCTGCGGCCCACGGCTTCGTCCCTGGCATAGCCGTAATATTCCTCGCAGCCGTCGTTCCATTGCGTGATCTGGCCGCTGTCGAAATCCCACACGAAAACCGGGAAGCGCGACAGATCGACGATGCGCATCTCCGCGCGCATGCGCCGCTCGCTGTCGCGAAGCGCATCCTGCATGCGCTGGCGCTCGGTGACGTCGATGAAGGTCACCACCACGCCGTCGATCTTGTCGTCGACGGTGCGATAGGGACGGAAGCGCACCAGGTACCAGCCATCCTTGCGGCTCTTCACCTCGCGTTCGATCGGCGAGAGGTCGTCGAGCACCTTGGTCGCGTCCGCCGGCAGGTCGTCGTAATCGAGCTGGTGGGTGAAGTCGGTGATCGGACGGCCGACGTCGTTGGGCGTGATGTTGAACAGCTCGGCCAGCTTGGGCGTGAAGCGCTTGATGCGCAGGCCCGGGTCCAGGAACAGGGTGGCGAAATCCGTCGCAGCCATCAGGTTCTGAAGGTCGCTGTTCGAGCGCGACACCGATTCCAGCTTGAGCTTGAGCTCGCTGTTGACGGTCTGCAGCTCTTCATTGATCGATTGCAGCTCTTCCTTGCTGGTCTTGAGCTCCTCGGCCGTCGAGCGGTACTCCTCGTTGATCGACTGCAGTTCTTCGTTGGCGGCGCGCAGCTCTTCGTTCGCAGCCTCGGACTCCTCGCGCATGGTGCGCAGGCGCGATTGGGCGAGCTCGAGCTCCTGCTTCAACCGGTGCAGCGCCTCGCCGCTCGGCTGCGCGCCGTCCTCGGAGACGACGGGCTCGTGCTCCTCGCCTTCGACGAACAGGATCAGCGTCTTGCGCGGCTCGGCCTCGACCTCGTTGATCGGCTTGACGTGGATATAGACGCGCACCGGGTGGCCGTTGAAGCGCACCGAGATCGCGCCGCTCAGGGTCTTCTCGCCGCGCTCGAAGGCACGGTGCAGCGCGGCGCGCAGCTCGAAGCGCAGCTCGGGCCGGACCAGGTCGGTCACGTCGGTGGTGAGCGGGCCGCCGGAGGGCAACAGATAGCGCCCCGCCGTCCCTGACAGATGCAGCACACGGAACGCGGCGTCGACCAGGATGCTGGGCGGCGCCAGGTTCTCCAGCGCCTCGCGATGCGCCGCCTGCGACGCGCGCGCGCTGATCGGGGCGGGCGAGGGGCTGGGATAGAAGGACTCCGCGCCCGCGATCATGCCGGTGATGCGCGGCAGCGACGGCAGCCGGTCCGGCACGCGCCCGGTGGACTGATAGACCCGTGCGTCGCGGTCGATGACGCGGAACAGGTTGTTCTGGGTCTCGGCGCTTTCCGACGAGCCCAGGAAGAGATAGCCGTCCGGGTTCAGCGCGTAATGCAAGGTCGCCAGCACCTGCTGCTGCAGGTCGCGGTCGAGATAGATCAGCAGGTTGCGGCAGGAGATGAGGTCCACGCGGCTGAACGGCGGATCCTTGAGCACGCTGTGGCTGGCGAACAGCACGGCGTCGCGCAGCTCGCGCTTGACGCGGTAATACTCGCCCTCGCGCGTGAAGAAGCGGCGCAGGCGCTCCTCGCTCAGATCCGCCTCGATGGCGACGGGATAGCGGCCCTCGCGCGCGATGGTCAGCCCGCGCGCGTCCATGTCGGAGCCGAAGACCTGGATTTCGGGCCTGATGTCGTGCAGCGCCGCTTCCTCGAGCAGCAGCATCGCGATCGAATAGGCCTCTTCGCCGGTGGCGCAGCCCGCCACCCAGACGCGCAAGGGGTGACCCTCGCGCCCCTTCTGGAAGATGCTGGCGATCGCGAGCCGGGACAGCGCGTCGAAGGCGCGCGGATCGCGGAAGAAGGTCGTGACCGAGATGAGCAGGTCGGCGAGCAGGTTTTGCGGCTCCTCCGCGGTCTCGCGCAGATAGAGGAAATACTCGTCGAGCGTCTCCTTCCGCGTCACCTGCATGCGGCGCACGATGCGGCGCAGGATCGTCGAGCGCTTGTAGAGCGAGAAGTCGTGGCCGGTGCGCACGCGCACATGGGCCAGGATGCGCCGCAGCTGATCGTCCTCGTCCACTGTGTCCTTGGGGAGATGGGCGCTCTTCTTGACGCGGACCAGGTCGACGAGGCGCTCGGCCAGCTGGCGCACCGGCAGCACGAAATCCGCGGCCTCGGTCGCGATGGCGCTGCGCGGCATCGAGGGGAACTCCGCCTCGTCCGGCGACTGCACCATGACGATGCCGCCGTGCTCCTTGATCGCGGCGACACCGGCGGCGCCGTCGGAGCCGGCACCCGACAGGATCACGGCGAAGCCGTCGCCATGCTGCTCTGCCAGCGAACGGAAGAAGATGTCGATCGGCGCACGTTGTCCGCGCGGCTCGTCGAACGGGATGGCCGCGATCTCGTGATCGGTGATGTGGAGCTGACGGTCCGGCGGGATGACATAGATGCAGTTCGGCTTGAGCTCGTGCTTGCCCTGGACCTGGGTGACCGAAAGCTTGCTGCGGCTTTTAAGGATGCTCGGAAGTTCGCTGCGCCCTTCGGGGTCCAAATGGACGATGACGACAAAGGTCACGCCGATCTCGGCCGGCACGGCTTCGAAGAAGGACATCAACGCTTTGACGCCGCCCGCGGAAGCGCCGAGGCCGACGATCGGGGTGCGGTTCTCCGCCCTTCCCGGCTCAGACATGGTGATTCTCTATCATTTGCGAGTCAGGCGCACCCATTCTAGCCGCGATCCGGACCGGATCGCGACTGGCGCGGAGAATATTTTAGGGGCCTATTCCCCGACGATCTTGCCGACCTGGGCCAAAAGGCTCCAGGTCTCGCGCAAGGTCGCCCGCGCATCGGAAACGGTGGTGGACACCTCACTCAGCATCCGCAACGCCTTGGCGCGATCATCCATAGCCTGCTGGATATAATGTGGGCGCGGTTGGAGGTGCATGGGCGGCTGGGCGCGGCCGCGGCATACCTCAAGAATTTCCACGAAGGGCAGGCTGAAGAGATCGCGGCCCGCCTCGTCCATCACCTCGAAAGCGCAGAGCAGAGGGTCCTGCCGCTTGATCAGCAGCTCGCGCCACATGTCTTGGGCCGCGGTGAAGGCGCCGAGATAGGCCTCTTCAACGCTGTCGAACTCGCAACCGAGGTCGTCCGCCTGGTACGACGCACCTTGGCGGAAGTTGAAAAAGAACTTTGCCATCCTACACTTTCCTGCCCTCTCGCCGCGACACTAACGGCACCGCGGCGCGCGCTCCCTCACATATGATAAATTTCATACGCTATTGACCGAGCGTGCCCCCCCCCGCCACGACTTCCAGCAGATCGAGCGAAGGGATCTGCCAACGGCCGCTGGTGGTTTTGAGCAAGCCTTCGCGGCGCAGCTGCTGCAGGGTGCGGTTGACGTGCACGGTGCTCAGGCCCAGTACGTCGCCCAGGACTTCCTGCGTCAGCGGCATCGCAAAGCTCTGCGACACGCAAAGCCCGATGCGTTCGTGACGGCGGTAGAGGTCGAGCGTGAAATGCGCCAGCCGCTCATGCGCAAGCATGCGACCGGCGCGCACGACGTGATCGTAGAGCCGCGAATGGCCGTCGTCGTCCGCCGCCCGCAAGCCGGACACCAGGCCCGGATGCTGATCGGGACGGGCCATCACCCGCTCCACAAGCTCGCCGGCCTCCGCGTAGCGGACCGGCGTCAGCGCAACATAGCTCGCTTTGGCCTTTGCAAATGGGCGAAGGTCGAAGCCCGTCAGCTCTCCCGCTATGTTGAGATCGACGATCTGGCGGCGCCCGTCGTCGAGCAGCCGCGCGAGGCCCACCCATCCGGAAAGGATCAGCTTCGGCCTGCTCAAGAACGAGCCGAGCTCGATGAGCTCTTGGCCGGCTTCGACGCTGTCCATATGCGGAGCGCAGGCTGAAACCAACTGCATCTCTTGCGCGTTCAAGACAGCACTGCGAGAGAGACTGGCCAGGACCAGCCGTTCGGCACCCATGACCGATTGTGTCGCGAGACTGATCATAAGATGCCCCTATTAGGCCATCATTCAGAAACCCGCCGAAGGTAAATTAGTTCCACCCTGCCGTGCGATCCCTGCTTATCCCGGAGCATCGGCACGAACTCGGTCATCATATCATCGAATGCCGCCGTTGCGGCTATCTTTTGTTAGGCCGCCCGACCCATTTGTAGACAGCGCACGGCGGACGAGCTCGGCAGGACGCGCCTCGCGCACGAGCTGGTCGAAGGTGCATTGCGCGGGCGCCTTGTCGGGCCGCCAGCGCAGGAATTTCGTGCCGTGGCGAAAGCGGTTGCCGGTGACCTGGTCGTAGCGGACCTCGGCGATGAGCTTCGGCTTGAGCGGCACCCATTCGCTGCTGCGTTCGGTCGACCAGCGGCTGGGGCCGCCCGGCGCATCGCCGGTGAAGCCCGGCCCGCCGCGCAGCTTCTCCAGTTTGCGCGTCAAGGCTTCGCGCTCGTCATCGGCGATCGCAGAGGTGAAGCCGACGTGATCGAGCCGCCCCGCGTCGTCGTACAAACCCAGCAGCAGCGAGCCGACACGGTCGCCGCCGCTCTCGTAGCGGAACCCGCCGACCACGCAATCGGCCGTGCGCAGGCATTTCACTTTCAGCATCGCGCGTTCGCCCGGCCGATAAGGCTCGTCGAGCGGCTTGGCAATCACGCCGTCGAGCGCGCCGCGCCCGGCTCGCGCGAGCCAGGCCTTCGCATCGGCGGGCTTGCGGCTCATCGGCGAAAGCCGCAATGTCGCGTTCCCGCCGACACCCGCGAAGAAAACCTCAAGCGCAACACGCCTCTCGGAGAGAGGCTTGCTGAGAAAGCTTGCGCCCTGCGAGTCTATCAGGAGATCGAAGAGCATGTAGAGCGCGGGCGTCTCGCGCGCGAGCCTGGCGATGCGGCTCGCCGCGGGATGGAGCCGGGCCTGCAGCGCGTCGAAGGACGGCTGCTGGCCGACAGGCACGAGTAACTCGCCGTCCAGCACGAAGCGGACGGGCTCGAGCTCCGCGAGCGCCGCCGCGACTTCGGGAAAATAGCGCGTCAGGGGCTTGCCCGATTTGGCGACGAGCGCGACGCGCCCTTCTTTCTTGAAGGCCAGGCAGCGAAAGCCGTCCCATTTGGGTTCGAACTGCCAGCGCCCTTCCGTCGGAAATTCGGACACGAGCCGCGCTTCCATCGGGCGCAGCGATTTAGGATTCAGCGAGGTGCGCGCGGCGCTGGTCATGCCCTCACAACGCCCAGGCTTCGCGTAGGAACGCATCGGCGCCGGGAACCCGGGACGGTTCTGCGGATTTTCCTTCTGCGTCAAAGGGTTCTCTCCCCGCGTGTTCCAAGCCGAGCAAAGTCCCCAAATCCTGGCCCAGGCCGAGTACGCCGCCGCGGTGGCGGGCCTGCGTTACGTGTCGGATGAGGATCTGCCCGGCATCCGGCGCGAGCGTCACGGCACAGGCTTCACCTATCGCGACGCGAACGGACGGCCCATCCGCGATGCCGCGTTCCGCCGCCACGTCCGCGCGCTTGCGATTCCGCCGGCCTGGACTTCGGTCTGGATCTCGCCCGATCCCGACGCCCATATCGCGGCGACCGGCCGCGACGCCAAAGGCCGCAAGCAATACCGCTACAACCCGGCCTTCGTGGCGGTGCGCGGCCTGGCCAAGTTCAGCCACCTGATCGCCTTCGCGCAGGCGCTGCCGAAGATACGCAAGACTATGGACGGGCATCTGGCGCTGCGCGGCATGCCGCGCGAGAAGGTGCTGGCGAGCGTCGTGGCGCTGCTCGAGCAGACGCTGATCCGCATCGGCAACGAGGACTATGCCAAGCAGAACGGCAGCTTCGGGTTGACCACGTTGCGCAACCGCCACGTCCATGTCGAAGGAAGCCGCTTGCGGTTCCTGTTCAAGGGCAAGAGCGGCAAGACCTGGCGCTTGAGCCTCACCAACCGGCGCGTCGCCAACGTCGTGCGGGCCTGCCAGGAACTGCCCGGACAGAACCTGTTCCAATATCTCGACGACGACGGAGCGCCGCAAAAGATCACATCATCCGACGTCAACGATTACCTGCGCGAGGCCGCGGGGCACGAAGTGACCGCCAAGGATTTCCGAACCTGGGCGGGCACGGTGGATGCGGCGCTTGCCTTCCACCGGTTGGAAGGCCCGCCGCTCAAGAAGAACGTGCGCGAAGTGGTCGCCAGGGTCGCCGAGCGGCTCGGCAATACGCCCACGATCTGCCGCAAATGCTACATCCATCCCGAGATCGTCGCGGCCTATGAGCAAGGCGAGCTTGCGCTCGGCAAGCACGTCGACGAAGAAGCCGAGGACCGCACGGGCCTCGACCGGGCGGAGCGCGCGGTCCTGCGCTTCCTGAAATCCAGGACGCGACGGACATGACCAGCCGTGCGAAGTCGCAGCGCTTCGGCTGACGGCATTCGGCACGCAACTATCGCCAGCTCACAGCTGCGTCGCGGCATAGGCCAAGCTCAGCTCAAACATCGTTCGACCTCGGCTGAACGGCGCTGCGTGCCAGTTGGGCGACGCGCCTGGGCCCGGTCCATATCTCGATGGCGCCGAAGGTGCACAGCTCGAGCGCCGCCTCCAGCGCTGCGATGTCGTCGACGGCTTCGCATTCCTGCACACCGACGACGCGTCCCGATCCGCTCACCGAAAAGAAGCGATAGTAGGCCATTTGCCCGGCACCATCGGTCGCAGCCCCTCGCCACGATGAGGACGCTAGAGACGCATGCCGCACCCTTCACTAACAATTGGAGGTTTCGGCGAAAATATTTCGTGCGAATGAGAATCTTCGGTGCGCTTTCGCAAAGACGCCGTTCTCGGTTGTTTCAGTTTCTGGACTGAACCTCGGAGCGCGATTGCGTCCGGGGCCAGTCGCGACGATCAACGGTAGTGCAAGTGCCGCGGCTCGCGCGAGCCGTTGCTAAGGCCTCGATGCGACGGATCGTTCGACGAAGGCATGACCGTACAGACAGCAAAGCATGCGCTTGCTCCCCCCAGGTCCCAGGCGCACGCTAGCTGCACATGCGGCAACTGACAATTGACGAATTCCAATATGGCGCGAATTTGCGCACTTTGTCGCGCGGAGCTGCGCAAATAAAATCGCTGATTTTCCGGTTTATTCCTCCGCCTCCTGCGAACTACCGAAAAGCGAAGCGATCCAGCGACGATTTACAACTGGCAAGAACGAACGTTTTGAACCTAAGCTGCGAAAGACTGATGGGCGGCGGCAATGACGCAGTGGAATGAATGGGAGCGCCGGGTGCAGCGCATCCTGCGGGATGCGGGCGCCGTCGTTCCGCATCGCCTGCTCGCGATCGCGGGCGGCTTTCCGCGCAACGCGCTGGATCGCGAGAACGCCGTGGTCGTCGCGGGCGTGGTGGCGCTGCACGTCCTGTTCCTCTGGCTGATCGTCCTGTCGCTGCGCATGCCGCATGCCTATATCGACGCGCGAGAGCTCCAGGTAGTGCTCGCACCGGTCGACCGGCACGAGACGCCCATCACGCTGCCGCAATCGCCTATGGTGGCGAGCATCCCTGAAATCGTCGTCGACGACGATGCGCCCCAGAACACGATCGCCGCGGCATCGGCGGCGCTGGTGCTGGCGCCCAGGCCCGATCCTCAGCGCACCAACGTCCCGCCGACGCTGGCGGCTGTCGGCACGCGCGCAGGCCAGGGCGCGGCCGGTGTCGTGCTGCGCATCTATGTGCTCGTCGACGGCAGCATCTCGGAAGCGCAGGTGGTCGCGTCGTCGGGGCGGAGCGACACCGATGCCAGGGCGATCGACTACGTCAAGGCCAATTGGCGCTTTATCCCGGCCATGCTCAACGGTTCCGCCATCGCCTACTGGACGACCGTCAACGTGCCGTTCCGCGGCGACGGATAGGCCCTCGATCCTGCCTGGGGCGGGGAGTTGCAGGAAATGCGTTTGCGTCTCAGTATAGGCCGGCCTAGTGGGGGACGACCTTTGCGTATTCGAACATGGGTGCTTTGTGGCGCCGCAGCAACCTTTCTGTCATCGGTGGCACATGGCGAGGACATAGAGACGGTCGTCGTCACCGCCGAAACCTTGCCGTTGGACAAGGTCGGCCAGATCGACAAGACCGGTACGCCGATCGCCGAAATCCCGCGCAGCATACAGGTCGTTCCCGAATCGCTGTTCAACGCCCAAGGCGCGACGACGCTTCAGCAAGTGCTGCCCGACGTCAGCGGCGTCACGCAGGGCGGCCAGTTCAATTTCGGCTTCTTCGACCGCTTCGTCATTCGCGGCCTCAACGTGTCGTTCCTGAACGACGGGCTGCCCGAAGGCACCTCGGACCTGACCGGCATGGTCCATACGCTGACCGGCGTGGAGCGCGTGGAAGTCCTCAAAGGTCCGGGATCGGCGCTCTACGGCAGCTCGGAGGAAGGCGGCACGATCAATCTCGTGCATTTCCGTCCGCGCGATACGTTCGGCTTCTGGGCCAGCACGCAATTCGGCAGCTATGGCGCCACCACCACGGACATCGCAGTCACGGGTCCCACGGGAATCGACGGCCTGAACATGCGTCTCGACGGCTCGTTCCAGCACACGGACGGGTTCCGTGACCTGAACAGCCAGACCGGCGAGATCCTGGGCGCATTGGACTGGCAGCTCGCGAACCACGACGTGCAGCTCCGGGCCGAGTACCACAACCTTCAGAACCTGCCCGATGCATCGGGCATCCCGTTCTCGCCGCCGAACGGAGTGGGCCAGCCGCTCGATGTCCCCAGGGAGTTCACCTATTACACGCCGTTCGCCTTCGCCGATCAGGAGATCGCGCGCGTGTTCCTGACGGACGCATGGAAGGTGAACGAGACGCTGCTGGTCAATCTGCGCGCGTCGTATTCGCAGCGCGACGTCGATCTCGCCCGCAATGCCGGCGGCTCCGTCACCAAGGTCGGCGACGACTATCAGCTGACCAGGCGTCAGCTGCGCGCCCAGACCGACGACGTCCGCGACTGGCTGTTCCAAGCCGAACCCAGGTGGAACTTCGACGCTCTCGGCATGAAGCACACGCTCGTCTCCGGCGCGGAGGCGCGCATCGTCGATGCCGGAACCGTCCGCGCGACGGCCGACCTGCCCAGCATCGCCGACATCTTCCATCCGGCGATCAACGACGGGTCGCTCTCGTCCCTCACCTTCAAATGCGATGCGGGCCACAGCTGCGCCGATGCCAAGCTGTCGGCGGAGTTCTACGGCCTTTATCTCATCGATCAGATAAACGTCACCGATGCGCTGAAGCTGCGCTTCTCTGTCCGGAAAGACTGGTTCGATACCGAGGCCGGCGCACGGACGCTGCTTCCCGTGAACGGCGGTCAGGAAGAGCCGTGCGATCCGCCGCAAGCCGTCCAATGCCCGCTGGTTCCGGGCCACCCGGTGCGGCGTTCGGACGAGCCGGTGTCGTGGGACGCAGGCGCGGTCTATTTCCTTACGCCGAAGGTCTCCATCTTCGGCGGCTATTCCACGGCCGCTTATCCCGTCTTCAACACCGAGGAGCCGGCAAGCGTGGGCCAGACGCCCGAGCGCGGCACCCAGGGCGAGGTGGGATTGCGGCTGCAGCAGGACTGGCTGACGGCCTCGACCTCGGGCTACCGCGTGACGCGCGACAACGTCTTCACGGTGGTGACCGAGGCCGATCCCAACGGCGGCGGCAATATCGTCGTTCCGGGCGTCTTCTCCTATCGCGTGCAGGGCTGGGAGACCGACCTGAACTTGCGGCCGATGGAAGGGTTGAGCGTGATCGCCAATCTCGCGATCCAGTCCGCGGTGATCACCCGCTATCCGCAAACGCCGACGAATGTCGGCAAGGTGGTACCAAGCGTGCCGTCGCTCCTGGGCAACGTCTGGGCGAGCTACGACCTGCCGGTCAGCGTCTGGAACAGGCAGCCGACGCTGTCGTTCGGCATGCAGTACCGCAATCACGAATACGGCGACGCAGCCAATACTCGCGTGCTTCCCGGCGATCCCGTCTTCAATCTCGCATTGTCGGTTCCGTATCGGGAATGGCGGTTCCAGGCGGGGCTGTCCAACCTTTTCGACCGGCGCTACTTTGTCGACGCGACGGGTACGGGCGGCGGCGCCGCGCCGGGAGCCGGCCGCACATTTTTCGTGAAGCTGAGCTACGGGACGGAATGAGATCACTGTTGAACGGCCGGGCATTGAGGCTGGCATCGCTGGCCGCAATGGTGTGGAGCGGCTTTGCATGGGGCGCTGCCCCGGGCCCCGCGCCCGGCAACCGCGTCGTATGCGTCTCGAAGCAGATCAACGAGTTCGTCTATGACATCGGCGCGCAGGATCATTTGATCGCGCGCGACCTCACCTCGATCTATCCGCCCGAGATCAAGAAGCTTCCCAACGTCGGCTATCACCGTGCGCTCAGCGCGGAGGGCATCGTGTCGCTCAGGCCCAGCCTCCTGCTGACCGACGGCAACGTCGGGCCGGACGAGGTTCTGGACCGCGTGCGCTCGGTCGGCGTCACGGTGGTGAACATGGATCCCGGCGACACTTTGGAGAGCGCGCAAGGCTTGATGCTGCGGCTGGGCGACTTTTTCGGGCGTCAGTCCGCGGCCGCGAAACTCGTCGCGAGCTGGAAGAAGAGTATGGAAGAGACTGTCCGCGACGCGCCCCAGGGGTCCACGGACAAGCAGCCCAAGGTGCTCATCGTGCATTTCGGCCAGATCGCCAACGACTATCTGGGCGTCGCGCCGAAAGGAGCGGCGGAGCAGATCCTGGAATGGGCCGGCGGGCGCAATGCGCTGACGGCGACGGGCCGCATGACGCGCCTGACGCCGGAGATCATTGCCGGCGCCCAACCAGACGTGATCATCGCGACCGACGTGGGCTTCGACCGCTACGGCTCGCCCGAGAAGTTCGCCGCCATGCCGGGCGTGAACCTGACGCCGGCCGGCAAGAACCTTCGCATCTATCGCATCGACGAAACCGAGATCATGTATTTCGGCCCGCGCACGCCGGCCGCGGTCAAGAAGATCGCCCGTTGGCTGCGCGGGCCGTGAAGCCGCAGACGTCCTATCGCGACAGCTGTCTCATCCTGTTGGGGTTGCTCGTACTGATGTCGATCGCGTCGATGGCGATCGGCGCCTTCATGTTCTCGCCCGCGACGATGCTTCGCTTCGCCGCCGAGAAACTCGGCTGGCTGACGCCGGACCCCGCCGAGGCTCTCGACAGCAACGTCTTTTTTCTTCTGCGTCTGCCGCGCGTGTTGTTGTGCGGCTTGACCGGCGCGATCCTCGGGCTCTCCGGTACTGTGATGCAGGGGCTCTTCCGCAACCCCATCGTGGAGCCCGGGCTTGCCGGCACTTCGGCGGGGGCCGCGCTCGGCGCCGCGGCGGTCTTCGTCCTGGGCGAGCAATCCTTGAGCTTCCTGTCGCCGCTGGGCACGGCGGCGGCGCCGCTGATGGCGTTTGCGGGCGCCTTCGCCGCGACGATGTTCGTCTGGAAGCTGTCGACGCGCTTCCATCACACCAATGTCTTCACGCTGCTTCTCGCCGGCATCGCGGTCAACGCGATGTGCAATGCGGGGACGGGGTTCCTGTCTTACATCGCCCGCGATCCGCAGGCGCGCAACATCACGTTCTGGAACCTGGGCACCTTCACCACCGCCGACTGGCACCGCACCTCGATCGTCGCCATGGTGTTCCTGGCCTGCCTGGTGCCCACGCTGCGCCACGGCAAAAGCTTGAACGCGCTGATGCTGGGCGAAGAGAATGCCGGTTATCTCGGCGTCGATCCGCAGAAGCTCATCTTCCGGCTCCTGCTCGTGAACACGGCCATGGTCGCGGCTGCCACGGCCATGGTGGGCGTGATCGCATTCGTAGGCCTCGTCGTCCCGCATCTGTTGAGGCTGGTGCGATCGTCGGACTACACGTTCCTGCTTCCGGCGTCCGCGCTGCTCGGCGCGGTGCTGATGGAAGCGATCGATATCGCGGCCAGGGTCGTCATCGCGCCCGCCGAGCTTCCCATCGGCATCATCACCGCATTGATCGGTGCGCCGTTCTTTCTGTGGATTCTATTCACCCAGGGCGGGGGCCGCATCGATGGGTGACGCGGCCGTCCGCCTCGAGCGCGTGTCGTGGAGCGCAAACGGCGCGAATATCCTGGACGACGTGACGCTCGAATTCCCCGCGGGTTCGTTCAACGTGATCCTGGGGCCGAACGGGGCGGGCAAGACGACCCTCATCCGCACCGCCGCCGGACGGATCAGACCCGAGCACGGCACGGTGTCCTATTGGGGAGCCGCGCTCGACTCCTTCGACACCGATGCGCTGGCCCGCCGCCGTGCCGTGCTGTCGCAACAGATCGACGTGGCCTTTCCGCTCAGCGTCGAGAACGTGGTGATGATGGGCCGCTATCCGCATTACGCGAGCGCCCCGCAGGCGCGCGACCGGGAGATCGTGGCGCAAGCGCTGGCGCTGGTGGAGATGACCGGGCGGCGGCACCAGATCTACTCCACGCTGTCCGGCGGCGAGCGGCAGAAGACGCAGCTGGCGCGGGTGCTGGCGCAGGTATGGCAAGAAGAAGGCGCGCCGCAGCAGACGGTCCTGTTCCTCGACGAGCCCACCACCAGCCTCGACCTGCACTTTCAGCTGCAGCTTCTGGCGGTCGCGCGCACCTTCCTGCGTCGGGGTGCCACGATCGTGGCGAGCCTGCACGACCTCAATCTCGCTTTCGATTTCGCCGACCGCTTTTTCGTCATGGACTGCGGACGGCTGGTGCACGAAGCCGCCGCGGCCGAAGACGTGCCGCAGGAATTGATCGAGCGCGTCTATCGCGTCAAAGCGGAGCGTCTCGTCATGGACGGCAAGACCCGCTGGTTTTTTCGCGTCTGATCGGGAAAGAGCCGAGGAGGCAGCGACGCTCGCGCCGCCACCTCCCCGCGCTCGCTCAATGGCACTTAGGCAGTTTGAAGCTGGCGACGCGGGTCTGCCAGCCGACGGAGCTGCCCGTCTGGCCTGCATGCGTATAGTACTCGTTCGTGTACCAGAAGGTGCAGTCGTCCACCGGGTCCAGGTTGAGGGACGTGTAATCGCCCCAGCGCGAATTGGTGGTGGTCTGCACGCCGTCGCCGCCGATGAGCGTGCTTTCGCCGAGCGTCATCTGGCCCAGGGGATCGTTTTTCTTCCGCCCCGTGTAGCGCACGCTCGGGAACACGCTGGTGCCGTTCACGACGCTATAGCCGAGCGCCATGTTGCCCTTGTGATCCATGGCCGCGCTGCCCATCCAGCGATGCACGCCGTCGCCGGGAGCGAACGTGCCTTGCTGGAACAACGAGTAGACGCCGTTCGTGCGGCGGATCTCATACCAACGCACGCCCGCCTGGCTCGGAGCGGCTTCTACGGACTGGTTGGTCACCATCGCGTCGTAGGTCTTGAAGTTGCGATAGGCGAGGCGCCAAGTCGGCCGCTGCCGCGAGGACAGGATGTCGAGGAACTGGGCGGGATTGGAGATCCCCGGCTGCGGCAGGCAATCGCGCGAGTCGGGCGCGCAGGGATAGATGCTGTCGAAGCTCGCGACCGGCAGCTGGGTCTTCAAGTCCAGCGATGCCGTCGACGTATCCCTCCAGTTCACCGAAAGCTCGAACACGTTCAGCGCATCCGAGGTCGCGCCATAGCCGGCGCCGTCGTCCTGCGTGCCGACGAGCGGAATCGGCGCGGACGCCTTGGGCGCCTTCGCGCCGTCGGCATAGGCGGGCAAGAGCCCGTCGCCGATCAGCGGCAGGACACCCGGATCGTCGCCGTTCAGGAAGAACGCCACGACATGCGGGTTCTTCTTGCCCTGAAGCATCTTGCCCGCCTCGAGGGCATAGACGCCGATGCCGTATCCGCCGGTGTCGCCGAACTCGCGCGTGGTGATGACGTAGGTGCCGTTCCAGATTCCGTACTTCGGATAGTCCGGGAAGTTCTGCGCGGTGGTGAACGCATAGCGGTAATAGGCCCCGGTGGGATCGTTGGTCTGCGAGACCGCCACGCAATTGTAATAGCTGCCGTCGGTCTCGGCCGTGGTGAACTGCGACAGGATCCAGCGGTCGTTGTACCGGTCGTAGAGGACGATCGAGTCGCCGGCGTTGAGAGAGCAGTCGCCGATCTTGAAGCCGTTCCACAAGGCGCCGATCGCGGTGGCGGGAAGCAACACGTTGCCGGCCTTGTCGTAGACCGCCATGGTCAGATTGACCATCTGGACATAGTGGTTGGGGCCCACGGCGCCCACCGGATCGGGCGGATTCACGCGGACGCCCAGGATGTTGAAGTTGTCCTGGTTGCTCAGGCCTTCGAAATTGGCGCCGCCTGCGCCGGGCTTGTCGCCGCGCGGCCGCCGCGACTGCAGCGCTCCGTCGGGCCGGAAGGGCTTGTTCGGCGCGGCCTCGCGCTCGTGCTCGAAAGTCTCGTCATCCTTGCCGATTTCGACGATGCCGTTCGCATCCGGCTTGAGGACGGTTTTCATCTTCTGTCCGGCGACGCTGCGCAGCGTCGGCGAAACGTCGTGGTACACGTCCGTTTTGACGATCGGATAGGCGTTGACGTGGAGCGGCGCGGCCGAGCCGGCCGTCGGCAGCAGCGTCAACGCGGCCACAACCGCGCTTTCGAGCAACATTGTTCGCGACATTCATGTCCTCCCTGCAAGCTATCGGACAGCAAACATACACCGGCCGGCGAAGGTTACAATTGGTTCACGGAAGGGCAGATTTGTAACGAATTGTCGCAAACGCGTCTTTCGCCGTTCCGATGCGAACTGCGCGATGCGCGCGACGGCAAACTCGACGCAAGCTTCACCACGTCTTGGATGCATCGGAGCGGATCGATGCGCGAGTTTGCCTGAGCGACCGATCGCGCGCTCGCTTCGTCAGCGCTTCTTGTGGGTGTGCTTGGCGCGCGCAGGCTTTGCCTTGAGCATCGCGCGATGCGGCGTGATCGCCGACGTCGCGACCTGGGTACGGGCCACCCCGCTCCCAATAGCTTTCGCCTATCGAATGATTAGGCAGCAAGCAGTTCAGATCATTCCGCCCCGTCCTCATAACCATCTCGTCGAACGAGGCGAACGGTCATGGCTCAGGCAATCGAGACGGTGGCGAACCCGGTGGCGGAATACGGCCAGACGGTGCTCGTGCTGCAAGGCGGCGGCGCGCTTGGTGCCTACCAGGCCGGGGTCTACCAGGCGCTGCACGAGGCGGGCATCGAGCCGGACTGGATCATCGGCACCTCGATCGGCGCGATCAATGCCAGCCTGATCGCCGGCAACAAGCCGGACGCGCGGCTGCCCCGCCTGCAGCAATTCTGGGAGCGGGTCGAATACGAGCCATTGCTGAAATTCGCCAACTCGTTTCCGATCGTGGGCCAGGCCGCATCGACGTTCCTGGCGACCGCCGCGGGCGTGCGCGGCTTTTTCGAGCCCAATCCACGCGCGCAGTTCGGTACGCATGTGAAGCTCGGTTCCGAGCAGGCCGGCTACTATTCGATCGCGCCGCTGCAGCGCACGCTGAGCGCGCTGGTCGATTTCAAGCAGATCAACGCGGGCCCGACACGGCTGACCGTCGGCGCGGCCAACGTCCACACCAGCGCGATGCGCTATTTCGACAGCCGCGAAGAGAAGATCGACGTCAAGCACGTGATGGCGTCGGGCGCGTTGCCGCCCGCGTTTCCCGCAATACGCATCGGCGGCGAGCTCTATTGGGACGGCGGCATCCTGTCCAACACGCCGGTCGAGGCCGTGTTCGACGACAAGCCGCGCAAGAACTCGCTCGTCTTCGCGGTGCATCTGTGGAACCCGAACGGGCCGGAGCCGGACTCGATCCTGAAGGTGATGAACCGGCAAAAGGATCTTCAATACTCCAGCCGCGCCGGCACTCATATCGCGCGCCAGCGCCAGATTCACCGCTTGCGCCATATCATCGCCGAGCTCGCCATGCGCCTGCCCGCCGAGGCGCTCGAGGACAATTTCGTGCGCGAGATGGCGGGCTATGGCTGTCTCACCCGCATGCACGTCGTGCGCCTGTTGGCGCCGCAGGTGCGCGGCGAGGACCATGCGCGCGACATCGATTTCAGCCCGAGCGGAATCCGCACGCGCTGGAGCGCGGGCTATGCCGACACCAAGCGTGTCCTGAGCGCCGCGCCATGGCAGGCACCGGTCGATCCGATCGAAGGCTTCGTGCTGCACGAAGCCAACGCCGGCGAGATGCAGACCTAACCCCTCAACCCCAAAAGGAGACCGATCATGAATGCCTTTTCCACTACGCTTTTTGCCTCGGCGCTCACCGTGTTGTCGGTGACGCCAAGTTTCGCCGATCCTGTTCCCGGCGCAGCCGTTCAGGGCGTCGCCGCCGACGAAGGCGTCATCCGCGTCAAGAGCGTCTATGGCGTCGCCGAAACCGTGGCCCGACTCAAGACCGACATCGCGTCGAAGGGCATCAAGTTCTTCGACGAGATCGACCAGGCCAAGCTCGCCGCCGATGCCGGCATCGCGCTCAAGCCGTCGACGCTTCTGATCTTTGGCAATCCGCCGCTCGGCATCCAGTTCCTGACCTCGAACCCCTATGCCGGCCTCGACTGGCCGGTGCGCATGCTGGTGCTTCAGGACAATGACGGCAAGGTGTGGGTCGCCTATACCGACTTCACCTATATCGCGCACCGCCATCACATCACCGACCGCGACGCGCAGTTCGCGATGGCGACCATGGTTGCGGGTTCCATCGCCTCCGCGGCGCAGGCGAAATAGGTGCGACCATGAGACGCTGGACCAAACTCGCCATGCTCGCCATCGCCATGGGCGCGTTCATGGCAGCCACACAAGGCGCCTTCGCGCGCTCGGCGGAGATCTACACCGCGCTGTTCTCTTCACTCGGTGCGGGCGGCTACGACGTCGTGGCCTATTTCAAGCAAGGCAAAGCCGTTCCCGGCAGCGCGACGTTTTCGACAGTCTACAAGGACGCGACCTGGCACTTTGCCAGCGATGAGGACCGGCAGGCGTTCCTAAAGAACCCTGCCGTTTATGCACCCCAATATGGCGGCTATTGCGCCTGGGCCGTGTCGCAGAACTACACCGCCGCGGGCGATCCCGAAGTGTGGCGCATCGTGAACGGCAAGCTCTATCTCAACTACGACCGCGGCGTTCAAGCCAAGTGGAACGCCGACCTTGCCGCCAACATCGCGGCGGGCGACCGCAACTGGCCGGCCGTCCTGGAGAAGTGACATGATGCGCGACCGCTTTGGCAATATCGTCTCGACCGCGAATGCGGACACGATCAGCGCGGTCGACATCTATACCGCCGACTGGATCGGCTACGGCCAAAGGCTGCGCGCCATATTCGCGGCGGCCGACGCCGATCCGGATTGCGCCTTCGTGCAGGCCTGCGCGGCGGCGGTCCATATGGCACTGGAGGCTCGCAGCGGCTTCGAGGCCGCGAAGCCCTTTCTCGGGCGCATGCGCGCCCGGTCGCTCGACACGACGGACCGGGAACTCGAATTCATCGCGGCCGTCGACGCGTGGTCGCATGGAGACACCCGCCAGACGCTGGAACACATTCGCGACCTCGTCGAGCGTCACCCCGATGACATCGCTGCGTCGAAATGGGGCCAATATCACGCATTCAACCTGGGCCATCCGATCGCGCTGCGGTCGCTGGCGGAGACCATACTACCGGCGCATCGCGGCACGGCCGAAGCCTGGGGCATGCTCGCCTTCGCCGAAGAGCAATGCCATCGCTTCGCCGCAGCCGAAGAAGCCGGGTTCCAGGCGTTGGCGTTGCGTCCGAGCGATCCCTGGGCGCATCATGCCATCGCGCATGTCTACGAATCCCAGGACCGCACGCGCGACGCGATCAAGTTCCTCACCGCGCAGGCGCCGGGCTGGGAGGACCGCTCGATCTTCATGCGCGGCCACAATTGGTGGCACTTGGCGCTGTTCCATCTCGACCGCGGCGAGCACGAGCGCGTCTTTGAGATCCACGATGAACATCTCTGGGGTATCTGGCCCGAATTCGCGCAGGAACAGATCGGCGCGATCTCGGCGCTATGGCGACTGGAGATGATGGGCGTCGATGTCGGCGCGCGCTGGCAGCCGCTCGCCGAGAAGATCGCAGAGCGCGGCTGCGAGCATGTCTTGCCATTCCACGACCTGCATTTCGCCTATGCGTTGGCACGCGCCGGCCGTACCAGACTCGCCGACGATTTCTTGCGCTCCCTGGCGCACCACGCTGTCGAAGCGCGCGACGATGTTTGGGCGACGGTGGCGCTTCCGGCGGCCCAAGGACTGATTGCGCATGCCCGCGGTCAAAGCTCCCATGCCGCGCTGTCGCTGCAGCCGCTGCTCGGACAGTTCCACCGGATCGGCGGCAGCCACGCGCAACGCGACGTGTTCTTGCAGACCTGGATCCATGCGGCGCTGAACGCGCATGACCATACCGCGGTCGAGGATGTGCTCGCGCGTCGCGCTCGTCATCGCGCCGGGCTTGGGTCGATGCGCCGCTTCATCAAGCAGGCAATGCGCAACAGCGCGCGACGCCTGCCGCGCGTGGCATGAGGGGGCGAGCCATGTGGTCGCAATTCGCGTTCGGCTCGAGCCCAGAGGCGCTGGCGCTGTCGATCCTGGCTTCGACCTTCTTCCTCGAGGACGCCGCGATCTTTTATGCGGCGCTGCTCGCCACCACCGGCATGATCGCACCGCATCTAGCCTTTTGCGTCATGTTCGCCGGCATCTATCTGGGCGATCTGGGACTGTATCTGCTCGGCGCCGCGGCCAGGCACTATGCCTTCGCCCGCAGCCTGATCGGTGAGGCGCGCATCGCCCAGGCCGACAGCTGGATCGGCCACCACGCCTTGCAGGCGCTCATCGTCGCGCGCGCGGTGCCAGGCACGCGGCTTCCGGTCTATGCCGCGAGCGGCTTCCTGCGGGTGCCTTTTACGCTGTTCGCGCTCGCGACCGCCGGAGCGAGCCTGGCCTGGACCTCGGCGTTGTTCGCCGCGATCTACGCCTTCGGCATGCACGCAGCGGAGCTGTTCGGCGAGTTCAAATATCTCGTCGGCGGCGCCGTCGCATTGACGGCCCTCTGCGTGCCGCTCCTGATGAAACGTTTCTTCGCGAAGGCCAGCCATGTCTGACGCGATCGCAATGCCCCATCGCGGCATGCCGCCGCTCGACCTCTCGGGTCCCTCGGTCTCGTTCTTCGAGTTCTGGCCGCAACAGCTTTTCTATACTCCGATGATCGCATGGTGGCTGTGGCTGAGCTTGAAGCATGGCGGCTTCACCGCGCCGACCGCCGCCAACCCATCCTTCCCTTTCGGTGGCTGGATCGGAGAATCCAAGCAAGCCGTCCTTGCCTGCGCCGGAAAGCATGCGCGCGCTCACATCGCGCCGTTCGTCGCCTTTGCGCGCGGTGACGACATCGCAGCGACGACGCATGCCGCGATCGTGCAGGCGAAAGAGGCGGGTCTCGCATTCCCACTTGTCGCAAAGCCCGACAAGGGGTGCCGCGGCGCGGGCGTGCGCCGGGTGCGAAGCGAAAACGAGCTGGCGCGCTATATCGCCGAATTTCCGCAAGGGGAAGTCATCGTGCTTCAGGCACTCGTCAATCATGAGGCGGAAGCCGGTGTGTTCTATATTCGCAAGCCCGGTGAGACGCGCGGGCGGATATTCTCGCTCACTCTCAAATATTTCCCCTATGTCTATGGCGACGGCCGCTCGACGCTGGGCGAGCTGATCGCGCGTGACGCCCGCGCCGGGGCGCTCAAGGAGCTTTATCTGCCGCGTCATGCCGGACGGTTGAACACCGTGCCGGCGCCGGGCGAGCCCCGCCGCATCGCGTTCGCAGGCAGCCACAGCCGCGGAACCATCTTTCGCGACGGCAACCGCTATGTCACCGAATCGATGCGTCGTGCCTTCGACTGTATCGCCCGGGACATCGACAGCTTCCATTTCGGCCGCTTCGACGTGCGCTTCTCCTCCATCGAAGCGCTGCAGCGTGGGGAGGGATTCACGATCCTCGAAGTCAACGGCGCCGGCGCCGAAGCCACCCACATTTGGGATCGCAAGACTTCGTTGAGGGAAGCTTATCGCGTGCTGATGCGCCAATATGCGCTCCTGTGGGAGATCGGCGCCGAGAACATCCGCCGCAGCGCCAAGCCGGCCCGCTTGCGCGATCTATATCGCGCGTGGCGCGAAGAAACGAAGCTTTGGGCGAAATACCCGCTAACGGAATAGGCTCGACTTTGCTAGACTGACCGCGTCGGGGAGCGCTGTCGATGGAGATGCATCAGGTCCGCTATTTTCTCGCCGTCAGCCGGACCTTGAACTTCACCAAAGCGGCCGAGGAGTGCAACGTCGCGCAGCCGTCGCTGACCCGCGCGGTGCAGAAGCTGGAAGAGGAGCTGGGCGGCGCGCTGTTCCACCGCGAACGCGCCAACACGCATCTGACCGAGCTCGGCAAGCTGATGCTGCCGCATCTGGAACAGACTTATGCCGCGTCGCAGGCTGCTAAGGCGCTCGCCACCAGCGTGCGCAAGGGCGAGGTCGCGCCGCTAAGATTGGCCGTGGACAATTCGGTGCCGATGGAGCCGATCGTCGACATCCTCACCTCGCTCAAGCAGTCGATCGGCGGCATGGAGCTGACGCTTGGCGCCGGCACGCGGCTGGACGTGATCGGCGAAGCGCTGGACGGCGAATATGATCTCGTCGTCGCGAGCCACGCCGGCGAGACGCCGGAACGCATGCGCAGCTGGATGTTGTTTCGCGAGCAATGCCGCCTCGTCGTGCCCAAATCTCATCCCTTCGCCGCGCGCGAGAGCATTTCGCTCAAGGAGCTCGACGGCGAGGCGCTGGTTGAGCGGATCGATTGCTGCCTGCATGACGGATTGTGGGAAGCCTGCCACGCCGCGGGCATCAAGCCCGAGGTCAAGCATCGCGCCGCGGGCGAGGATCAGTTTCAGCGCATGGTGCTGGCCGGCTTCGGCCTCGGCATATCGCCGCCGACCATCACCCTGCTCGACGGACTGGCGTTCGTGCCGATCGACGGCGACGGTCTCAAGCGCGAGGTGATGCTCGCCACGGTCGCGGGCCGGCGCTTCTCGGTCGCGGCCGATGCCTTCGTCAAGGTCGCGCGCGCACGCAACTGGGCCGGTTAAAGCTTAGCGATCACGCTAAGAAGCTCTTCCGGATCCAGGCGCTCGCGATATTCCGGGTTCGCATAGGCGTGCGCGATCGTGCCGTCCCTCGCCACGACATAGGTCGCGGGGACCGGCAGCATCCAGCTGTCGTTACCGTAGATCATGGGCAGCCGGACGTTGAACTTCAGATAGCCCGGCTGGATATCGTCGGGAATCCGGAACGCCAATCCGAACTGCATCGCCACGGCATTGTCGACGTCGCAAAGGATCTCGAAATCGATCTCGCGCTCCTTCTTGGTCCTGAGCGCGACACCGCCCACTTCGGGCGTGACCGCGACGACTTCGGCGCCCGCCGCGCGCAACCTCCGACTCACATCGGCGAGCGCGTTGAGCTCGGCCGAGCAATAGGGGCACCATACGCCGCGATAGAAGCTCAAGACCACCGGCCGGGCGCCGAACAGTCCCGACGACGACACCAATCGTCCTTCGGCATTGGGCAGCATGAAGTCGGGCACGCGTTCGCCCGTTTTCAGCGCGCCGTTGGCGGCGCCAGATTCGACCAAGCCGCGCACCAGACGGTCATTGTCGGCGTTGAACCAGGCCGCGGTCGAGGCGCGGATCTTGGCGAGCGTTTCGGCCAGCGGATTCTTCTTGGTCATGCGCCAAGCTTCTTCAGCACGGCGACAATATCGCCCGGATCGAGGCGCTCGCGAAAGTCCGGATTGACATAGGCGTGCGCTATTGCGCCGTCCTGCCCGATTACGTAGGTCGCCGGCACGGGCAAGAACCAGCTGTCGTTGCCGTAGATCAACGGAAAATCGACATCGATGCCGCGATAGTTGTCGCGGAAATCCGGCGGGATCCGGAAGACCAGACCGAAGGCGAGCGCGAGCCCGTTCTCCAGGTCGCAAAGGATCTCGAACTCCAGACGATGCTTGCGCTTGGCCGCGAGCGCCCCGCCGCAGTCTTCGCCTGTCACCGCGACGAGCGTGGCGCCCGCGGCCGCGATGTCAGCGGTAGCCTCGCGCAGCGCTTCGAGCTCGGTTACGCAATAGGGGCACCATTTGCCGCGATAGAAGCTCAGCACCAAAGGCCCTTTTGCGAGCAGCTCAGCCAGCGTGACGATGCGTCCCTCGGCGCTGGCGAGCGCGAAATCGGGGCAGGCGTCGCCGGCCTTGAGCGCGCCCTCGCCCACACCCGCCGCCCGCAGGGACTCAACGAGAGCATCGTAGCGCGCCTTCCACACCGGGTTGGCGACGCGCCTTGCATCCAGTTTTTCCTTGAGACTCGGGCCTTTGGTCATCCCGGGGACCATACAGGCGGAGAGGCCGGCGCTCAACGCGCGACCCCATAGCTCCCGGCTATGAACACCAGAGGCAAGCGGTATTTCCGTTTCCGCGCCGATCCCACGATCTTCCCATCGTTGTCGAGCGACCACCGCCGACAGAACGCAACAACGGAGACCAACATGATCAGCAACACGAAAGTCGGCAAGGCGGTGCTTCGCGCAGCCTCGGCCGCGGCGGTCCTTCTGACCGCATCCCTCTTCGGCACCGGCGCGGCCACTGCCGGCGATTGCCCCGCGGGCAAGGAAGGCGTCGACGTAACCAAGCCCGGTCCGATGACGCCGTCCGGCGTGACCGACAACGTCATCGCCTCGATCGATCTGAGCGCCTATGGCGTGCAGGGCCGTGCGCTTCGCATGCGCCGCCTGGTCGTGCAGCCGGGCGGCATCGTGCCTTGGCACAGCCACGGCGAGCGCCCTGCCAACATCCTCGTGATCTCGGGCTCGATCACCGAATATCGCAGCACCTGTTCGGTACCGATCAACCACAAGGCCGGTGACGTGACTGCCGAGTCCGGGCAGCTGTCGCATTGGTGGAAGAACAACACCAAGAAGCCGGCGGTGCTGATCTCGTCGGACGTGCTGCCGCCCAAGATGACCGCCGACAGCTCGATGTAACCCCCCGCGTCCTTCGTGCCCGGAGGCTGACGAAGGACGAGCGGAAGCGTGGCGCCCCGGATGTGGCTCCTCCCCCCAAAGCACCGGGGCGTCACGCACTCTCAAAGGATTTGAGACATCATGGCCGACGCGGTCGCCACAACACGGATGGAGTCGGGCACGCGCCTGCCCACAGTGGTGACCTGCGTCATCGCTTTCCTGACCGTCGTTGACCTCTTCGCCACACAAGCTATCCTGCCGACGCTGGTCCGCGCCTACCGCGTGACGCCGGCAGCGATGGGCGTCGCTGTCAATGCCAGCACCATCGGCATGGCGATCTCGGGCCTCCTGGTCGCTTCGTTCAGCCGCAAGCTCGGCCGCCGCTCCGGCGTCGTGGCGAGCCTGATCGCGCTTTCGCTGCCGACCTTGCTGTTGGCGACCATGCCGAGCCTGGCCGTGTTCACGGCGCTGCGCATCGTCCAAGGGCTCTTCATGTCGGCGGCCTTCACGCTGACCCTCGCCTATCTCGCCGAGAACGTGAGCGCCGAAGACACCACCACCGCCTTCGCCGCCTATATCACCGGCAATGTCGCGAGCAATCTGTTCGGGCGGCTGATGTCGGCGGCTGTCGCCGATCATTACGGCCTGGCCGCGAACTTCATCGTCTTCGCCGCGCTCAATCTCGCCGGCGCGGGTTTGGCCTTCGTCGCGCTCAACCGCGCACAACCGATGGCGCCGCTTTCGCAATCGTCTGTCTCGCCACTCGCCGCCATGCGCATCCACCTGCGCAACCGGCCGATGCTGGCAAGCTTCGCCATCGGGTTCCTGATCCTGTTCGCCTTCATCGGCACCTATACTTATGTGAACTACGTGTTGACGCGAGAGCCCATCCAGCTCGCGCCGATGTCGCTCGGCTTCGTCTATCTCGTCTTCCTCCCCTCCATCGTGACGACGCCTATAGCCGGCCGCATCGCGGGCCGCATCGGCGCGCGGCCCGCGATGTGGGCAGGGCTCGGACTGGCGCTGCTGGGCTTGCCGTTGCTGCTGACCGGCATCTTCCCGCTGATCCTTGCAGGCTTGGCCGTGGTCGGTGTCGGCACCTTCTTCGCACAGGCGACCGCGACCGGCTTCGTCAGCCAAGCGGCAACGGCGGATCGCGGCGCCGCGAGCGGCATGTATCTCGCCTCGTATTTCAGCGGCGGTCTGGTCGGTACCGCCGTGCTCGGCCAGCTCTTCGACCGCTTCGGCTGGACGGCCTGCGTCGCGGGCATCGCCATAGCGCTTCTGATCGCCATGCGGCTCGCAGCCGCGCTTCGCCTCAACCCCAACAAGGAACGAACGACATGACCATGATGCGTCCACTCGCTGGCAAGACGGCGCTAGTCACTGGATCGACCAGCGGTATCGGACTCGGCATCGCGCGCGCTTTCGCCCAAGCCGGCGCCAATGTCGCGCTCAACGGCTTCGGCGACGAGCGCGAGATCGAGATGACCCGCATGATGCTGGCCCGTGAGACCGATGTGCAGGTCGCCTATGACAAGGCCAATCTGGCCAAGTCTGACGAGGTCATGGCCATGATGGAGCGTATGACGCGCGCCTTCGGTCAGATCGACATCCTGGTCAACAATGCGGGGATCCAGTTCGTCTCGCCGATCGAGAATTTCCCGGTCGAGAAATGGGACGCGATCATCGCGCTGAATCTGTCGGCCGTGTTCCATGCGACCAAAGCAGTGTTCGCGGGCATGAAAGCACGCGGCTATGGCCGTGTCATCAACGTCGCCTCCGCGCATGGTCTCGTCGCTTCGCCCTACAAGGCCGCCTATGTGGCCGCCAAGCATGGCGTCGTGGGACTGACCAAGGTCACCGCGCTCGAGGGCGCCGAGCACGGCGTCACCGCGAATGCCATCTGTCCGGGCTATGTGTGGACGCCGCTGGTCGAGAAGCAGATCGACGACCAGGCCAAGGCGCACAGCATTAGCCGCGAGGCGGTGATCCGCGACGTGCTGCTCGCGCAGCAGCCGAACAAGAAATTCGCCACCGTCGAGGAGATGGGCGCTCTCGCCGTGTTCCTGGCGAGCCCGGCGGCCGCCTCCATCACCGGCGCGGCGCTGCCGGTCGATGGCGGCTGGACGGCGCACTGAGCAACGGCAAAGCGGAGGCAAGAGATGGCCGGCGCGCCCCCAGCACACGAAACACCCCGCCACAGTACCCCTCATGTGGTCATCGTGGGCGCGGGGTTCGCCGGTCTTGCCGCCGCGCACGCGCTGAAGAATGCCGATGCGCGCGTAACGGTCGTCGACCGCCACAATTATCACCTCTTCCAGCCGCTGCTGTATCAGGTGGCGACGGCAAGCCTGTCCCCCGCCGATATCGCGCAGCCGATCCGCTCCATCTTGAAGGATCAGCACAACGCCAGCGTGGTGCTGGGCGAGGTCACAGGCGTCGACAAAACCACGAAGAGCGTTGGCATCGCGGGCAGATCCTCCATCGCTTACGATTACCTCGTGCTCGCGACCGGTGCGCGACATTCCTATTTCGGCAAGGACCATTGGGCCGGGGCGGCGCCCGGCATCAAGACTATCGACGACGCGACGCGGGTCCGCGCCAATATCCTGCTCGCTTTCGAGCGCGCCGAGATGGAGGCGAATCCGGATCGCCGCCAAGCGCTGCTCACCTTCGTCGTCATCGGAGGCGGACCGACGGGCGTGGAGATGGCAGGAGCCATCGCCGAGCTCGCGCGCAACTCCATCACGCACGATTTCCGCTCCATTACGCCGCATTGCGCGCGCGTACTGCTGATCGAGGCGGGTCCACGGCTGCTGCCGACCATGCCCGAAGCGCTGTCCGAGGATGCCAAAGCCGCGCTCGAGCGCCTGGGCGTGGAGATTGTTCTGGGACGAGCGGTCACCAACATCACGCGCGAGAGCTGCTTCATCGGCGACGAACACGTCGCCGCCAAGACCATCGTCTGGGCCGCCGGCGTGCGCGCTTCGGCGGCGGGCCAATGGCTCGATACGGCAACGGATCGGGCCGGACGTGTGTTCGTCGGCTCCGATTTCTCCGTCTCCGGACATCGAGAGATCTTTGCCGTGGGCGACACCGTCGCGTTCAAGCAGGAGGGTGGCGCGCTCCTTCCCTGCGTCGCGCCGGCGGCCAAGCAGGCAGGAGCTTATGTCGGCGCGTTGATCGCCGCGCGCGTAGCGGACCGTGCCGAACCGCCGCCGTTTGCTTATCGCGACTTCGGAAACATGGCGACGATCGGACGGCGCAATGCCATCGCCGATTTCGGCTTCGTGCACCTGAAGGGCCTGGTCGGCTGGCTGCTGTGGTCGGTCGCGCATGTCTATTTCCTGATCGGCTTCCGCAACCGCCTGAGCGTGGCGATGAGCTGGGCGTGGTCCTACCTCACCTATCAGCGAGGCGTGCGGCTGATCACCGGGCGCGACATAGAGATCGCAATGCCCCTGGAGGAGGCCGCCTGATGAACATGCATGTGGCCGACGTCATGGCTCCCGTCACCCGCCGCAACGGGACGGCACTCGCCATCAATCTCGCGCTCCAGGGTGCAGGCTCCCATGGCGCCTTCGGCTGGGGCGTGCTCGACAAGCTCATCGAGGACGGCCGCGTCGAGATCGACGGCATCGCCGCGACGGGATCTGGCGTGTTCAACGCCGCGCTCACCGCATACGGCCTCCATGCTGGCGGCAAAGACGAAGCACGCGCTCTGCTCGAAACCTTCTGGCGCCGCACCAGCGAGGAATTGGCATCGCTCCATCCGCTGCGCTGTGCCCCGTTCGCGGCCATGCTGGGCGAGACGCCGAGCTGGCGCTGGCTCGAAAGCATGACCCAGGCGCTCAGCCCTCGCGAGTTCAACCTCCTCAACCTCGACCCCTCGCGCGCGGTGCTGGAGTCGCTGGTCGATTTCGGCGCGCTGCATCGCGCTCGCGGCGTTCGCCTGGCCATCGCCGCCACCCATGTACGCAGCGGTCAACGGCGCGTCTTCGCCAATCGCGAGATTACCGCGAAGACGATCGCGGCCGCCGCCTGCCAGCCGCAGCTCTCGCACGCAGTGGAGGTCGACGGCGAACACTATTGGGATGGTGGTTTCGGGCCGGCGCTCTGGCCGCTCGTCGAACGGTCAAACGCGCGCGATCTCCTCATCTGTCGAACCGGCCTCACACTCCGGCGAGGCATGCCGAACAGCGCGGCCGACATCCACACGCGGATGTTCGAAGCCGCGTTGCACGCAGCGATGCTCGCAGAAACTCGATCGGTGTCCCAGTCGGCACGCACGCACACGATCGCGTCGGACGACGTGACTTCGGGGCATTCACTCGAATCTCAGTTCGATATGAGCTGGCGGACGTTGCGTCGCCTGCGCGATCTGGGCCGCGAGGCCGCCGGGCTCTGGCTTGGACGCAACTTCAAACCGATGTGAGGACACCATGTTAAGGACTGTCATCGCCTTTTTTCGAACGCCGCCGCCGTTCGGCGTCGGACCGCCGCATCGACGGCTGGACCTTGTTCATCGGCCGCGACGCCGCCGAGCGTTGGCTGGAAGCGCTTTCCGGCCGCGCCGACAAACCCTTCCGCATCTGAACCCAAGGAGAAAGCCATGAACCCCTACAAGACACTCGCGCTCTGGACCTTGAGCGCCTATATCGCCTTCGTTTTCGTCCAGTCGCTGTTCTTCAAGTTCACCGGCTCGGCCGAAAGCATCTATATCTTCTCGACCCTGCGCGACTGGTCGGGCATCGCGCTGTTCGAGCCGGCCGGGCGCTGGATCATCGGATCCTCGGAACTCATAGCTTCCATCCTGCTGCTCGCGCCGCGCACGCGCATCTTCGGCGCAGCCATGGCGATCGGCATCATGACCGGCGCGATCTCATTCCATCTGTTCTCGCCGCTCGGGGTCGTCATCATGGGCGATGGCGGCCTGCTCTTCACGCTGGCCTGCGGCGTGTGGATCTCGGGCTGGATCATCCTGGCGTTGTCGGCAGATGAGGTACGGTCTTGGCTCACCTATGCACTGAGCAGCTTCGTAAAGCTGCAGCGGGCCTGACGATGCTCGACAGACGATCATTCTTGGCGGCGTCCAGCGCGGCACTGGCGCTGGTACCGCACCCGCGCAGGCGTCGCAAAGCTTCCCGCTGATCGTGCGCGGGTCGCGGCTTTTCCTGGACATCGAGGTCCAGGGAAGGCCGGTGCGCGCGCTGCTCGACTCCGCAGCGGAAGCCACCTTGATCGACCGCCGCTTCGCCCGGGATATCGGCTTGAAAATCGAAGCGCCAACGCAGGTCAAGGGAAGCGGCGGCGGCGCCGATGCGGCGTTCGCAGAAGGCGTCGTCGTCAAGGCCACCGACCTCTCCCTTGGGCCGCTGGAAGTGGGCGTCATCGATCTTGGTGACGTCGCCACGCGGCTCATCGGCGGCCCGCTTCCGGTCATCTTGGGCCGCGAATATTTCGACGCGACGCGACTGGCGATCGACATCGATGGCGGAACCATCCGCGTGCTCGAGAAGAACGAAGCCCCGCATGGCGCGCGTTTGTCGCTTACCACCGAGCGCGGGATCGAGACTCTACCACTTTCCATCGAAGGCCACGCGCCGGTCGGCGCCGCGTTCGATCTCGGCAACGGCGGTGACGTGCTCGTCGGAGCAGCTTATGCCAAATCGCTCGGCTTGTTGTCCGACGGAAGGACCGTCGCCCGGAAGCCGGGCGGCGGCACCGGTGGCGCGATCCTGCGACCGTCTTTCGCGCTGAAGACGCTTACCATTGCCGGAAAGACTTTCCGCGACGTGCCCGCGCAGCTCGACGAGACCGACAGTGCTACAGCACTGAACATCGGCGTTCCGGTGCTTCGAAACTTCCGCATCGCGACGGATTTCGCCGATCGTGCGGTGTGGCTCGACCGCTGACGATTGCAGTGCGCTTTTTTAAGTTGCCCTGAGCCCACCCGCGCGTTAAGCACAATCGCGGAGGTTCTCTCTTTCGATGACGGAGGAACTGATCCCCGACAATGTGCGGGTCTTCATTCTGGAATGCATCAACTCGGTGGCGCAGCTTGAAGCGCTGCTGCTTTTGCGCGAGAACCCCGAACTGAGATGGGACATCGCCTCGATTGCCCAGCGTCTCTATATAGGTGAGTCCGAAGCGCAAAGCCTCATGAGCGCCCTTGTCGCATGCGAGCTCGCCACCAGCGAAGGCGCCGCTTTTCGCTTTTCCGTTCGCGATGTTGAGCATCGGGCGTTGGTCGAGGGCGTCGCGCTCGCCTATAAGCGTTATCTGGTGCCGGTGACCAAGCTGATTCACGGCAAATCGCAAAACATCCAGAAATTCGCCGACGCTTTCAGGTTCCGGAAGGACAAATAGCCATGTCGTCTGCAACCTATTCCCTGTGCGCGCTGGTCGCCCTGCTCTGTGCTTGGCTCCTGCTCGCCGCCTATCGCCGCCAGCACTACCGGTTGCTGCTGTGGAGCGGGCTTTGCTTCGTGGGATTCACGGTCAACAACGTGATCCTGGTGCTCGACAAGACCGTCTTCATCGAGACCAACCTGTCCATCCTACGCAACGCGGTCGCGCTGGGCTCGATCATGATCCTGCTCTATGGCCTCATTTGGGACGCCGATTGATGGAAACGCTCGGAACATTGCTCATCGGCGCCGTCTCGATGGGATCGCTCGTGGCGGCTCTCTTCTTCCTGCGCTGCTGGTCGCGGACGCGCGATGTGTTTTTCCTGTTCTTCGCGGCGGCGTTCCTTATCGAGGCGTTGAGTCGTTTCGCGCTCGCCTTTCATCGCACGGGCGACGAGACGGAACCTCTCTACTACCTGCCGCGACTCTTCGCCTTCAGCCTTATCGCCGTCGCGGTCGTACTTAAGAACCGACCGCACAACTCGTGAAGGATCGCTGAATGGGTCTGCGAGGTTGGCCGAGCGCATTGTCACGACCCAGGTTGAGAGCGTTGCGTGTCCATTCTTATCGCTGGCAGCGGCGGCTGATCTTCGCCGTTGGTGGTCTTGTCGTTGGCCTTCTCGCCGTCGGGCTCGCACTCTGCGCCAATGAGGCACAGACCCTGTTCAAGACTTTGGTCGCGCAATGGCCTTACGCGCCCTTGCTGGTCACACCCATGGGGTTCGGCGTGGTGGCGTTCATGGTCAGGCGCTATTTCCCGAACACGCAAGGCTCGGGCATTCCACAGGCCATCGCCGCGAAAGACATCGAGGACACGCAGGATCGCGCCGATCTGGTCGGTGCGCGTGTGGCCATCGGCAAGATCCTGCTCACGCTTCTGGGCCTCCTGGTCGGAGCATCGACGGGCCGCGAAGGTCCGACCGTGCAAGTGGGCGCGTCCGTCATGCATGCCATGGGGCGGCTTGCGCCCAAGCGTCAGCCCGGGTTGATCATCGCGGGCGCAGCGGCCGGCGTCGCCGCCGCTTTCAACACGCCGTTGGCAGGCATCGTCTTCGCGATCGAGGAGATGAGCCGCAGCTTCGAGGTGCGCGCGAGTGGCCTCATCATCGGCACTGTCATCCTCGCCGGTCTCACGGCGCAGGTGTTTCTTGGCGATTACACCTATTTCGGCACCAGCAACGCGGTGCTGAGGATCGGCACCGCTTGGATGGCCGTGCCGCTCTGCGGCGCGATCGGTGGGCTCAGCGGCGCCGCATTCGCGCGAATCCTCGTAGCCGTACCCGATCATCTTCCGTCCGGCGCAAGAAATTGGATCGTCAGTCACAGCGTTCCGTTCGCGATGGCGTGCGGTCTCGGCGTCGCGCTTTGCGGGCTAGCCAGCGGTGGAACCGTTTACGGAACGGGCTATGAGCAAGCGCGTGCCGTGCTCCACGGCGCCGGCTCCATAGCCTGGTACTATCCACCACTCAAATTCCTGGCAACGGCGCTGTCGTCGGTCAGTGGCGTTCCGGGCGGCATTTTCTCGCCCAGCCTGTCCATCGGCGGCAGCATCGGAGCGATGGTCGCGCTTCTCTTCCATCACGCGGCGCCGGGGCCGATCGTCCTGCTCGGCATGGTCGCCTTCTTCACCGGCGTTGTGCGCGCGCCCATCACAGGTTTCGTCATTGTTTCGGAGATGTCCGGTGACCACAGCATCTTGGTTGCACTCATGGCCGCGGCGCTGATCGCAGAGGTTTGCGCGCGCCTCGTCAATCGGCAAGGTGTTTACCACCTACTCGCCGAACGCTTCGTCAAACCTGGGAAGCATGAAGCGGTCCGACACGAATCTTCGCATCAGGAAATCCGCGACGGCGGGAATTGACGCCAGATGCAGGACCGCGTCGCGTATCACCAGGCCCAGGGAGGTTGCCGGCGTAAAGCTGCCGGCGAAGGCGCGTGCGGATTTCTGCTTACGCTCGATGAAGGGTCTGAAGACCTGTTCATAACGCTCGAACGCGGCCCGGTAATCTCCTCGCGCACGGCCGAGCTCTCCAGCGAGAATGTAGGCGCCGGCCATCGCGAAAGCCGAGCCTTCGCCGGCAAGCAGCGATGGGCAATAGGCAGCGTCGCCGACCAGCGCAACGCGCCCCGACCACCATGACGGCAGCTCGATCTGGCTGACGGCATCGAAGTAGATTTCATTCGCGGCCCGAAGATGCGTTTCGATCTCGGGCCATTCGATCCATCCGTCGCGCGCGAAGGTACGGATCAGAAGTGCCTTCTGCGCCGCGAGCTCGCGGATCCCGTCCGGCAAGCGGTCTTCCTGTGCGAACACGAACAAGAAGCCGGTGCGGCCATCGCGAAGCGTGAAGCGGCTCGCCTGCCGCCCGGGCGCCGCAAAGCTGAGATAAGTATGCTCGTCGCGCTTCGAATATCCGTCGGCAACGAAGACGGCTGCGTAGTAGCCGAGATAGTGCTCCGCGCGCGCGCCGGATGCGAAGGCGAGGTTGCGCACGCCCGAGTGCAGCCCACCGGCGCCGATGACGAGATCGTACTCTGCGATCTTGCCCGACTTGAACGTGACCAACGTGCGATCGCCGAGCTGCACCAGCGCGGTGATCTCGTCGTCGAACGAGGTTTTTACCTCCTCACGCACACAGTCATAGACGATCCGCGCGAGATCGCCGCGACGGATACTCAAGAATCTGTCGCCCAGCGCCCGGCGCATCGGCGCGCCGCCGAAACTGCTGCGTACCCGGCCGTCGCGGCGGACGAAAACGATGTTGTCGTTGACATAGCCCGCTTCGCGAAGCTTGGAGATGAGGCCCATCTTCTCCGCGACATCAAAGCCTATGCCCCAGAAATCGACGATGTAGCCGCCCTCGCGGAATTTGGGTGCCCGTTCGACGATGGCAGGTTCATAGCCGCAGCGCAGCAACCAATAGGCGAGTGTCGGGCCTGCAATGCCGCAACCTGAAATGAGGACACTCTTCCTCGGCTTCTGTAAAGCGAGAGCCATGGCCGACGCTAACATCCCGGCAACGAAGAACTCAAAGCGACGGGCGAAGCATCTTGCGTGTGCTTGGCGGCACTTGTCGCAATGTTGCGCCGACAGGTGATTTCTTGCGAGATTCACCGGAATGCCGAGCGGGGATGCGATGACGGAAGATGCGAAGCGGCCATCGCCATGGCTGTCCTATATCTGGTTGGTGCTGGCGGTGGGAACACTGGCAGCGATCTCGAATCTCTGGGGCGACGAGATTCTGCGTCGGCTGGCGGACCTCAAGGATGCGCCGGCCGCGCCGGTGCTCGCCGCGCTGTCGCTCTTCGCGCTGTGCAGCTTCGCGAGCTTCTATGCCACGCGCGGCACGCCCCTGCCGTCCTTCGTCGTCGCCATCGCGCTCGGCATCGCGGGACACAAATTGTTCGCGCCTGTCGTTGGAAACACGACGGCGCTGGTATCGCTGGTGACCGCGAGCGCCGCGATCATACTGTTCAGCGGCGGGCTTGAGATGGCGCTCAGGGATTTCCTGCGCCTCTTTGTCAAGATCGCGCTGCTCGCCCTTCCGGGGGTTCTTTTGACCGGCTTTGCGTTTTCCGTGGTCCTTCAGAGCCTAAGCAGCGCATTCGGGATGCCGCTCGCGATGCCAGTCCTGGTCCTGCTCGGCGCGATCCTGGCCTCGACCGATCCTGCCGCGATCATTCCCGTGGTCCGCGACCTCGAGTTCAGGCCGACCGTGACCAAGGACATCGTCGTAGCAGAGAGCGCGCTGAACGACGTCGCCGGCGCACTGCTCACGACGGTATTTCTCCAACTGTCCCTTGTGGGCATGACGGTCGCCGCCGCCTATCAGGCGCTGGCGGAGCCAAGCACCTATCGGTTCCTTGCCGAGCAGGCCGGATTTGGCGCGCTGTTCGGCTTGGCCGGCTGGCTGGCACTCTGGCTGCTGTCACGCATCAAACGAGCACAGCAAGAGCATTACGGTGCTGACCAGGTCTATTTCTTGACGGCGCCCATCGTCACCTATACCGCTGCGACCGTCGTCGGTGGCAGCGGTTTCCTCGCGGCCTTCATCGCGGGGCTGCTCTTCCACAGCGAAGAGCACATGGAAGAAATTGAGCACTTCTTCTATCAGGCCATCGACGGCGTGGCGAAGCCGGTGATCTTCCTTATGGTCGGCGCGCTGGTCGATATCCATTCCCTGCTCGCCTATGCACCGATCGGCATCGCAGCCGGCCTCGTCTTCATGTTCGTTCTGCGGCCGCTGATGGTGTTCCTCATGCTCGGCGTCTATGCGCTGTTCCCGAATTCGCAAAGAGGGCTGTCTGTGCGGCAGCTCGTCTTCATCTCATTCGTGCGCGAGACCGGCGCCATTCCCGCAGTGCTTCTAATTACGGCCGTGGCCCGCATGACCGGCTCGGCGAACGGTCTCGTCGAAACCGGCATGTGGGTAATTCTATTGACACTGGTGATCGCGCCGCCGCTGACACCGTTCGTCGCGCGCCGATTGGGCGTCGCGCAATGAGCCGATCGCGCGAGGCTGTACAGAGAGGGAAAGCGGCATGTCGATTGAGTTCTGGTCCTTGTTCGACGCCATGGTCCTGGGGCTGACTCGCCCGGAACGCGGCGGCCATTCGATCTCGAAATTGTTGCTGTTCAGGAGAGCCGGATCGCAGTCGCTCTCCACAGCCCAAGCATGGAGCAATTTGCCGCCAGGGAGCCGGATAGGCTCCAGCTTGCGGTATTCCCCTTCGGCCGCAAAGCCCGTCTCTTCCCGGAATTCACGGCGCGCGGCGAGCAGCGGGTCCTCATCCGTGTCGACGAGGCCTTTGGGGATGGACCAGGGGTATGCGTCCTTCCTGGACCAGTACGGTCCGCCTGGATGGACGAGGAACACCTCCAACTCCGGCCGGCGCCGGTAGAGCAGAAATCCTGCGCTGACCTTGGCCATCGATCCGCCCTCCGAGCGGAACGATAACGCAGGCCTCAGGCAATCGCCAACCGGTCGTCGACCAGCGTCACGCCGGGCGCGGCCCAGGCGGCCTGCTGCGCCGCCTCGCGCTCGTGCCAATCGTGCACGGTGCCCTCAAGCGTCACGCGGCCGCCGTCGACGGCGACGCGGATGGCCTGCGCCTCGACCTCGGCATGACGCTTGAGCGCTTCTTCGATCCGGCGCTTGACGTCGGCGGGTCGCGTGGCAGGCAAGACCGTAATGTTGTTGGTCACGCCGGAAATGCCGGCGAGCATGCGCACGGACGTCTCGGCCGCGCTTCTCTGGAACTGCCAATTCACCTGGCCGCTCAGCGTGACCTGTCCGTCGCGCACCAGGATCTGGATGCGGTTCTTTGGGATGGCGACATCCCAGTCGAGCATGTCCGCCGCACGCCTGGCGATCTCGTCGTCGGAGATCTTGTTGCTTAAGTGATAGCGCACCTCGATCTCCTCGGCGATGGCGCGCACGCCCTTCACACGCCGCACCGCCGTCTCGGCGGCCAGCCGCTCGAAATAGGTGCCGACGTGACCGCTCAGGGTCACCACGCCGTTCTCCACGGCCACGCCGATATTCGTTGCGTTGACGCTGGGCTCGAACTCGAGCTCCGAGAGTACGTCTTCACGGATTTTCCTGTCGCTCATGATTTTCTCCGTCACATGTCGATCACGATCCGGCCGTCCACCAAGCCGGATTTGAGGTCGGCGAAGACCTTGTTGATGTCGGAGAGCTTCGCCCTGTGGATATGCGGGCGGACCTTGCCCTCGGCGGCAAAGGCAATGGCCTCGGCGAGGTCGCGGCGCGTTCCGACGATCGATCCGCGCATGGTGATGCGCTTGAGCACGACGTCGAAGATCGGCGTCGCGAACTCGCCCGGCGGCAAACCCACGAAGCTGACCGTGCCTCCGCGTCGCACCAGGCCGAGCGACTGCGAGAACGCCGCCGGCGACACTGCCGTCACCAGCACGCCATGCGCGCCGCCGCCGGTGAGCTTGACGATCTGCGCGGCCGCGTCGGGGTTGCGCGCATCGACCGCGATCTCGGCGCCGAGCTTCCGCGCCAGCGCGAGCTTTTCTTTGCCGACGTCCAGCGCCGCGACGTGCAACCCCATCGCTTTGGCGTACTGGACCGCGACATGTCCCAGGCCGCCGATGCCGGAGATCGCGATCCATTGCCCCGGTCGCGCCTCGGTCTCCCTGATGCCTTTATAGGTCGTCACACCGGCGCAGAGGATCGGCGCCATCAGTGCAAAGTCCGGATTGTCCGGCAGCCGCGCGACATAGGCGGCCGATCCGATGGCATACTCCGCGAATGTACCGTTCACGCCGTAGCCGCTGTTGTGCTGGCTTTCGCACAGGGTCTCCCAGCCGGTTCCGCAATACTCGCAAGCGCCGCACGCATCGTGCAGCCAGGCGATGCCGACGGGATTGCCCTCCTTAAAGCCTTTCACGCCCGCGCCCAGCGCCGCGACGATGCCCGCGCCTTCATGGCCCGGCACCAAGGGCAGACCGGGTTTGATGGGCCAGTCGCCGTCGGCGGCATGAAGGTCGGTGTGGCAAACGCCGGTCGAGACAATCTTGACCAGGATCTCGCCCGGCCCCGGCACGGGCACGGCGACATCCTCGACCGTGAGAGGCTTGCCGAAGGCGCGGACGACCGCGGCTTTCATGGTCCGAGGCATGCTGTCGTCCTTTGACGTTGCAGGACGAGGATTGCGCACCAGCTAGTGGCGATCTTTGATATGCCGCAACATCGGGCGGCGCGATGCTGATAAGCTTCAGACGCGCCGAACTGCTGGGGGCCCTATGGACGACGATCTGACGCCGCCATCGCCGAGAAACGAAGGCACGAGCTTCGCGGCGGAGCTCGGCCGAACGTTCGGCGGCTTTGCGATGATCGCCGTGTTCATCGCCGTGGCTGGCGTGCTGCTCTGGCTCTTCCTGCGCTCGCCGTGACGGAGACGCGCTGGACCGAGCCGCTGCAGGCGGTCTTCTCCGACCTGTTCTCGTCCGAGAATGGCTTGTCGAGCGACGGTGCCGCAAAGGCGCTCGAACGCTACGGCCCCAACCGCATTGCCGACGAAGCGCGACGCCACTTGACCGTCGAACTCCTCAAGCGCTTCCGCAATCCGCTCGTGCTGGTCCTTCTGCTCGCCGCCGCCATCGCAGGATCGACCGGGGACGTCGCCAGTTCGGCGATCATCTTCGTCGTCGTCGCGCTCTCCGTGCTGCTCGATTTCGTGCAGGAGCAACGCGCGCAAGGTGCCGCCGATAAGCTCCGCGCGCGCGTCGCGCTCACCGCCAGCGCGCTTCGGGAGGGACGGATGCAGCCGGTGCCGTCGTCTCAGCTGGTGCCCGGCGACGTTATTTCGCTCTGCGCCGGCGACCTCGTGCCGGCCGACGGCAGGCTGATTGCTGCCCGCGACCTGTTCGTGAACCAATCGCTGCTGACCGGCGAGTCCTATCCCGCGCCGAAATCCGTCGAAGGACACCAAGGCGATGTCGTCCCGGAGAACGCGGTCTTCATGGGCAGCTCCGTGGTGAGCGGCACCGGCACCGCGCTTCTCGTCCGCACAGGAAAGTCGACCATGCTCGGCGGCATCGCAGGCCAGCTCCGCCGCGAGCCGCCGCCGACGGCGTTCGCCACCGGTCTGCACGATTTCGGCCTTCTGATCCTGCGCCTGACGATCCTGCTGGTGCTGTTCGTGCTGCTGGTTAACCTGCTCTTTCATCGGCCGCTGCTGGAATCGTTCCTGTTCGCATTGGCGCTCGCGGTAGGGCTGACGCCCGAGCTGCTACCCATGATCGTGTCGGTCACGCTCGCGCAAGGCGCGCTGCGCATGGCCGAGAAGCATGTGATCGTGAAGCGCCTTTCGGCGATCCACGATCTGGGCAGCATGGACGTGTTGTGCAGCGACAAGACCGGGACTCTCACCCAGGCATCGATTGCACTGGTCAAGACAGTCGCGCTCGACGGCAGCGCCAGCGGGGCCGTGCGCGAAGCCGCTCATCTCAATGCCGCCTTCGAGACCGGCATCAAAAGCCCGTTGGACGAGGCCATCCTCGCGGCGTGCCCGGACGGTCTGGCGAGCTGGACCAAGATCGACGAAGTGCCGTTCGATTTCGAGCGGCGCCGCGTCTCCGTGCTTGTCGAAAAAGACGGCGCACGAAGGTTGATCGTCAAGGGCGCGCCCGAGGACGTGCTGAAGCTATCCATCCGCTTCGCGACCGCGCAGGGAGTTCGACCATTAGGTGCGACCGAAATCGCCAAAGCGCACGAGGCACTGGCCGCATTCGGACGCGCAGGACTTCGCGTCCTTGGCGTTGCCTGGCGCGACGTGGCCGAAGATTGCAATCACGCCGGCCTGAACGACGAGGCGGAACTCGTTTTCGGCGGCTTCGCACTGTTTCTCGACCCGCCCAAGGAAAGCGCCGCTGCGGCGTTGAAGGAGCTGGCCGCGCTGGGCGTCACCGTCAAGGTCGTGACCGGCGACAACGAGCACGTCACCGAACATGTCTGCGGTGCCATTGGGCTCGATTCCGGCGACACCCTGACCGGCGCCGAGATCGAAACGCTTTCTGACGAAGCGCTGATCGCCAAGCTCCGGACCGCGAACAAGCTCTGCCGCGTCGCGCCTGCGCAGAAGCTTCGCGTCATCACGGCGCTCAAGCGTACCGGCCACGTCGTAGGCTATATCGGGGACGGTATCAACGATGCGCCGTCGCTGTACGCTGCCGACGTCGGATTGTCGGTGGACGGCGCCGTCGACGTCGCCAAGGAAGCCGCCTCGATGATCCTGCTCGAGAATGATCTCGGCGTTCTGGCGGAGGGCGTGCGCGAAGGGCGGCGCACCTTCGCCAACATCCTGAAATACGTGATGATGGGAACGAGCTCGAACTTCGGCAACATGTTTTCGATGGCCGGCGGCGTGCTGTTCCTGCCCTTCCTGCCGATGCTGCCGGTGCAAATCCTGGTGAACAACCTGCTTTACGACGTCTCGGAGATCGCGATCCCGGCGGACGACGTCGATCCCGACATGGTCGCGCGGCCGCGGCGCTGGGACATCAAATTCGTGCGCGACTTCATGCTGACGCTGGGACCGGTCAGCTCGCTGTTCGATTTCCTCACCTTTGGACTCCTCCTCTGGGGATTCGGCGCATCGCACGCGATGTTCCACACCGGCTGGTTCGTCGAGTCGCTGGCGACGCAGTGCCTCGTGATCCTCGTCATCCGCACCCGCGGCAACCCGCTCAAGAGCAGGCCGAACCGCTGGCTGGCCGCGAGCTCGCTCGGCGCTGTCGCCGCCGCTGTACTGCTGCCTTATACCGAAATCGGGCGCTGGCTCGGGTTTGTGCCGGTTCCCTTCGCTCTATTGGCGGCATTGTCGGTAACAACGGCTGTCTATTTGCTGCTGGCGGAGGTGGCGAAGCGCTGGTTCTACAGGCGTCATCGCATCTGAAGGACGAAAACGGTCCCTGCGGCCGACGCGGCAACCAGACCTGCAGCGAGCAACTGCAGCGCGATCCGCATGCCACCGAAGAACGTTGCCAATCCGATCTTGGCAACGATATTGGCGCCGGCGGCGACCAGGATGACGCTTGCGCCGTAGCTGGCGGCCATCGACGCATCCACCGCCTGAGCCGTCGACAAGGTGATCGGATCGACATCCGCGAGACCCGAGATCGCCGCCAGGCCGAACAGGCTTCCCTGCCCCGACATCTGCGGCAGCCATTTGGCAGCCAAGATGACGATCGCCAGCACGCCAGTGAAGCGCAGGATCGCCCAAAGATCGAACGGGTCCGTCAATGGAAGGGTTGTTTCCGTCGCGGCGGAGGACGAACGGCGATACATCGCCACGGCGGCAAGCGTCGTGACCGATGCGGCGCCCGCGATGGGCAGGCCGAGCGGAAGCAGCAGTGGCGGCGCTAATGCGATGGCAATGGCGGCCATCCGAAGCAACGACAATGTCCAGCTCGCGATGATTCCCGCGGTCGCCTCGGCTGCGCCGTAAAGATGCTTCTGCGCCATCCGCGCGAAGGTCCAGGTGACGGTGGTCGAGGACACCAATCCGCCGAGCGCGCCCGCGTAGATCGGACCGTTGCGCGGACCGGCAAGCTTCACGGCGACGTAACCGGCATAGGATACCGCCGCGGTGAGGATGGTCAGCAGCCACAGCTGGTACGGGTTGAGCGCTCCCCAGGGATCGAGGAAGCGGTCGGGAAGCACCGGCAGCAGCACGAACGTCATCACGAGCAGCATCAACACGGCGCGCAGCTCGATCCATTTCAGCGTCTCGAGGAAGCCGTGGAGCGCGCGGCGTTCCGCGAGAATGAAGGTCGCTGCGACCGCGACGGATCCAGCCGCCGCCTTGTTGCCGGCCATCGCATAGGCGCCGAGTGCAAAAGCCAGGAGGCCTGCGACGAAGCCTGTCGCCGAAAGGCTTCCCGCCGCCTCCTCCTCGCGCCACGAAAAGAAGCCGAACGAGCCGGCGAAGCCGAGCGCCGCCAGCCCGAGCGCGACGGAGCCGGCGACCTGCGCTAGCAGGCCCCAGATGGCACCGAGCAAGCCGACCAACGCGAAGGTGCGGATGCCGGCGGCACGCGTACCAGGCCTGGCCTCGCGCTCCTGCCACCCGCGCTCGACTCCGAACAGGAGGCCGATGGCCAGCGCGAGCGCTAGACGTCCAAAGAGATCGATCGACGACATGCACCGCAGTTGGAACTGTGCCGCCGGCACCATCCATGATTTGCATCAAGGATTTATTCCGTGAGAGCCCGACAATGACGCCATGACGCTCCATCTTTCCTTCCTCGGCGCCGCGGGCACGGTGACGGGCTCGAAATACCTGCTCGAAAGCAACGGCCACCGCGTGCTCGTCGATTGCGGCCTTTTCCAGGGCTACAAGGCGTTGCGCCTGAAGAACTGGGCACGCCTGCCCGTCGAGCCGCGCTCGATCGCGGCCGTGGTGCTGACGCATGCCCATCTCGACCACTCCGGCTATCTGCCGCTCCTGGTGAAGCATGGATTTCGCGGACCGGTCTTCTGCACCGAAGCGACGCGGCAGCTCTGCGAAATCCTGCTTCCGGACAGCGGGCACCTCCAGGAGAACGACGCGGAGTTCGCCAACCGCCACCGCTTCTCCAAGCACAATCCCGCGCTGCCGCTCTATACTCAAGAGGACGCGGAACGTTCGCTTCATTATCTGAAGAGCGTGGCCTTCGACGAGCTAATGAAAATTCCCGGCGGCGGGACGGCATTGTGGCGGCGCGCTGGTCACATCCTGGGAGCCGCGTCGGTGGAGATCGACTGGGCCTCCGTCCGGACGGTATTCTCGGGCGATGTCGGCCGCTACGACGATCCCATGATGGTCGATCCGTCGCCGGTCGCACAGGCGGATTACCTGGTGACGGAGTCGACCTATGGCGACCGCCGCCACGACCAGGCCAAACCCGAAGACGCCCTCGCCGACGTGATCAACCGGACGGTCCATCGCGGCGGCACGGTAGTCGTCCCTGCCTTCGCGGTCGGCCGTGCGCAAAGCGTCCTGTTCTATCTGCAGAAGCTGAGGGCCGCGGGACGCCTGCCCAAGACGTTGCCGATCTTCCTCGACAGCCCGATGGCGATCGACGCGAGCGACATCTTCTGCGCCAACCGCGAAGACCATAAACTCTCCCGGGCGGAATGCCGCGCCTTCCAGAGCGGCGTGCGTTATGTCCGCGACGCAAACGAATCCAAGGAGCTGACCGCCAGCCCGATGCCGAAGGTCATCATCTCCGCGAGCGGCATGGCGACGGGCGGGCGCGTTCTGCATCACCTCAAGCAGTACGCGCCGGACCGGCGCAGCGCGATCGTGTTCACCGGTTTCCAGGCGGGCGGGACGCGCGGCGCGGCCATGGTGGCAGGGGTGGAGGGCGTCAAGATCCACGGTACCTATGTCTCCATCAAAGCAGAGGTGAAGAACCTCGACATGCTCTCGGCCCATGCCGACAGCGACGAGATGATGCGATGGATGCGCGGCTTCAAACATCCTCCGCGCCGCACCTTCGTCACTCATGGCGAGCCGTCCGCCTCCGACGCTCTGCGCCACCGCATCGAAGAGGAGCTGCGCTGGGATTGCCTCGTGCCGGAGCATGGCCAGACCGTGGCGCTGTCATGAACGCCGCGCACGGGCTCAAGGCGCGCCGGCTCGGCATCGACACGCAGTCCGAGTTCGTTGTCTTCATGCGCAAGGACAGTCCGGTCTGCCGCTCCGAGGGCTTCGCCACGCACAATCGCGTGCTCCTGGAGGCGGGCGACCAGCACGTCATCGCGACACTCTATCAGGTGACCGGCGATCTCTTAGGGGTTTGCGACGCGGGACTTTCCGAATCGGCCTGGACGAAGCTCGGCCTTAAGGATGGTGACGAGGTCTTTGCCGGCCATCCAGCGCCTCTAGGCTCGCTCAGCCTGGTGCGCAGCCGCATCTATGGCAACAGGCTGGACGACCGCGCGCTGCGCGCGATCGTCGGCGACGTGGTCGACGGCAGATATTCGGACATCGACATCTCCTCGTTCCTCACCGCTTGCGCGACCGCGCCGCTCGACAGCGGTGAAATCCTCGGTCTCACGCGCGCGATGGTCGACGTGGGCGAGCGGCTCCGCTGGAACAGGGCGGTCGTCGTCGACAAGCATTCGGTGGGCGGGCTGCCTGGAAATCGCACGACGCCAATCGTCGTGGCGATCTGCACTGCACAGGGCCTCACCATGCCAAAGACGACATCACGCGCCATCACGTCGCCGGCAGGCACAGCCGACACGATGGAGACGCTGGCGCCTGTCGACCTCGACATCGCGCAGATCCACCGCGTCGTTGAGCAGGAGGGCGGATGCGTTGCCTGGGGCGGTGCGGTGAAGCTCAGCCCCGCCGACGACATCCTGATCCGCGTCGAGCGAGCGCTCGACATCGACACGCAGGGACAGATGATCGCTTCGGTATTGTCGAAGAAGATCGCCGCGGGTGCGACGCATCTGATTCTGGACATGCCGGTCGGCCCGACCGCCAAGGTGCGCAACGACGAAGCGGCGCGATCCTTGACGGAGGGACTGCTCGCGGTCAGCGACGCCTTCGGCATCAAGGCGCGCGTCGTGCGTGGCGACGGCAACCAGCCCATCGGCCGCGGCATCGGTCCTGCCCTGGAAGCGCGCGACGTGCTGGCGGTGCTTCAAGGAAAAGCCGACGCGCCGGCCGATCTGCGCGATCGCGCGGTCGTGCTTGCGGGAGCGTTGCTCGAGCTTGTCGGGCTCGTGCCGAGCAACGGCGCAGCATTGGCAGCGGAAGCGCTTCGCGACGGCCGCGCCTTGACCAAGTTCCAAGCTATCTGCGAGGCGCAGGGCGGCATGCGCACGCCGCCCGCCTCGCGGCACCGCGAACCGTTGCTCGCGCAACGCTCGGGCCAAGTGTCCATTGTTGACAACCGCAAGATCGCCAAGCTTGCCAAGCTGGCCGGCGCACCGGATGACAAGGCCGCCGGCGTCGACCTGCATGTGCGTCTCGGCGACGTCGTCGTGGCGGGGCAGCCGATCTGCACCGTGCATGCCGAAGCGCCGGGCGAGCTCGACTACGCGCTGGCCTATGGCGCCGCCAATCCTGACATCATCCGCATCGAGGACGTGCTGTGACGCCCGTCATCCTCGCCATGCCCGGCAATGAGGCGATGGCCGCCGCCATCGCTTCGCGTCTCGAGGCCAACGTCATAGTACCGGCGATGCGAAGCTTTCCCGACGGCGAAACCTATCTGCGCATCGACCGGCGGTTCGATGGGCAGTCCGTCGCGATCCTCGATACGCTCGCCCATCCCGATGCCAAATTTCTTCCACTTGTCTTCGCAGCCGACACTGCGCGCGACTTGGGCGCGATCAAGGTCGGCCTCGTGGCGCCGTACCTGGCCTATATGCGTCAGGACCGGCGCTTCCAACCGGGCGAAGCCGTCACCTCACGCTCGGTCGCGCGGCTGCTGTCGGCCAACTTCAACTGGATTGTGACGGTAGATCCGCATTTGCATCGGTACAGGTCCCTGTGCGACATCTATTCCATCCCGAATGAGAGCCTGCATGCCGCGCCGCTGATCGCCGATTGGATCGCGGCCAACGTGGACCGTCCCTTCCTCATCGGGCCCGATGACGAAAGCGAGCAGTGGGTTGGCGACGTGGCGCGCCGCGCGAAAGCCCCGTTCACAGTCCTCGAGAAGGTGCGACACGGAGATCGGGATGTCGAAATTCGGATGCGCGATACCTTCGAGCTGGGAAGCCGCACGCCGGTTCTGGTCGACGATATCGTCTCCAGCGGCCGGACGATGATGAAGGCGGTACGTTTGGTGAAACGTTTGGCGCAGCATCCGCCGGTATGCGTGGCCGTTCACGGGCTCTTCGCCGACCGCTCGGATACTTTGCTGCAAGCCGAAGGCGCGCGGCTGGCGACCTCGAACGCCATCGCGCACGCTTCCAATGCCATCGATGTGAGCGGCCTGTTGGCCGACGCGATCACTCAGATGGCCGTCAGGAAGACGTAGAGCCAGATCGCCACTTCGACGATCCAACCCCAAAGGATAGCCATCGCCACCGCGGTTTCGCCGCGGCCGAAGACGAGAAAAACCGAAATCGCGAGGACGGCGGCCAACAGGCCCAGCGCCAGGACCAAATCCTGCTTCCGCATCTTGCCCGCAGGTTCGACCGGGTCGCGTTCTTGGGTGGCCATCAGTGCACCATGAGGATCGGGATGACGGGATGGGAGACGATGTCTTCGGTCACCCCGCCAAAGATCGATTCGACCAGCCGGCTGTGCCCGTAGCCGCCGACGACCAGGAGATCGAAGCCGCCGGCACAGGCGGCATCGAGCAACGCATCCGCGACCGGGCGCGCTCCACGCTCGACGATCCGTTCGGAGCAACGAATTTCGTGGAACGCGAGATAGTTGCGCGCGTCCCCGATGCTGCGCGCATCCGCGGACGACGGTCCGATAGAAAGAAGTTCTGTGGCGTCGGCCTTCTCCAGGACCGGCAGAGCGGCCACCAGCGCCTTGGCGGCCGCGCTTCGCCCATCCCAGCCGATCGCCACGCGGCGGCCAATATGCTCGGGCTTCTTCTCGGGCGAGAGCAAAACAGGACGGCCGACCTTGGTGAGCACGCGCACGAAGGCGTCATGGACCTCGGTACTGTCGGCACCCGTGACCGGGGGGAACGCTACGAGATCGCTCAGGATCGCCGCATCCGCCACCACCTGACCGAGGTGGCCGGGGGTCTCGCGATAGGACGCTGTCGCAGTCCCGATCCGCGCGGGCATGTCCATCGTCTTCACGTCGGCTTCCGCGGCAGCGGCGGAGAAGCTCAGCCGCGCAGCCTGCGAGGCTCTGTTGCGCAGCTCCTGGGCGCTGTCGACGATGCTCTGTACGACCTGGGGCGACAGCGGCACCTCGGAATAAGGGATGGCTTCGCGAGGGTCGCGGTGAACGAAGAGGACTTCGACATGCGCCGCGAACGGCTTGGCCATCCGAAAGGCGGTGGCAAGCGCCACGGCATCGCGTGGGCTTCCGGTGACGGGAACCAGGATCTTCACGATGGACATGGCGGACCTTCTCGGTTGCGCTGCCATCGAAACGCAAGCGCGATCCGGCTACATTGAGGAAGCGCAAGTTTCGCTTTGGCCCCGCCGAACAGGGTGCGCCGAACCGGCTTGATGCCGGCAAGACCCAGAATGCCGCGCTCGAAGGCGCCATTAAGCAGCCGATAGAAGATCGCCGGCATGCCCATGGTGACGACCAGCCTTGCGGAACGGCCTTTCAGCCTGCCTTTCGGAAAGCCGCGCGCGGTGGGATCGAGAAAGAAGCCGTTGCAGGCCACCTGCTCCATGAACGCTTTGAGCATCGCAGGCGCGGCACCGAGCTAGAGCGGATGGATGAAAACGATATGCTGCGCCCAGAAGAAGTCATCCTGCGCCTGAACGATGTCGGGGGCCTCCGGGTCAGGATGCGTTTCGTCATGGCAGCTGCGGCGTCATTCGGTCCTTGGCGCGGAAATAGCGCCGCGCGAAGGCGACGATCTCGCCATGCGTGGGATGATCGAGCGTCTCGACACCCAGCACCTTGGCGGCTATCGCGGGCGCATGGGTGCGCATCCAAGCCATCAATTCTGTCTTGGCCTGTGCCGGACCGGTGAGCACGATCTCCTGCACCGAAGCGAGGGAATCCGTCACGGCCTTCAGATAGGCGCCACCTTCATGGAGATGGCCCGAGCCGATCTCGCCGGCCTTGTGATGGAGGGGCTCATCGCCGTCACCGTTCTCGACGCGGCGATAGGCGATATCGTCGTCGAAACCAAAGATCTTGGCCTCGCGGTGATCGATCCAGACGATGGCGTGGAACGGCATGCTCATTTCCTTCCCATCAATGCGCCAGGAAGACCGGCATCGTCGCGCGCGCCAGCACATCGGCGGTGGCGCCGCCGAAGAACGCCTCGCGCAGGTGACTGTGACCGTAACCGCCCATGACGAGAAGATCGACGCCGAGGTCGGCTGCTTCCTGCGCCAGCATGTCGCCGACCGACGGCGGGCCCAAACGCGCCGTCTTGCGCACCGCCTTGATGCCATGAAGCGCCAGGTACTGCTCCATCCCGTCGGCGCACGGACGCGAATGCGGCTCGGTGACCTGCAAGAGCAAAACCCTCTCTGCGCGCTCCAGGAACGGCATGGCCGCCATCGCGGCGCGCGCCGCGGGTTTGCTTCCGTTCCAGGCGACGGCGATCGTCTTGCCGATCTGCTTCGGCGGCGTTTCGGACGCGACGATGATCGGACGCTCGACGCGGGTGAGCACCGCCAGGAAGGCCTCGATCGTGTCGACAAAACCGGGCAGGCGAAGCGGCGCGAACACGACCAGGTCGGCCAGCCGGGCATCATAGGAGATGACCAAGGGGCGGTCGCCGGTCTCGCTCTGCAGGGAGCAGGTCACGCCTGTGTCTGTGTCCGGCACGTCGATGACCCGCGCACCTCTCTCCGCGCTCGCTTCCGCGAGCATGGCGCGCGCGGCTTTCTCGCCTTCCTGAGCGTATGCCACTTGCCCTTGGACGATTGCATCGACGACGTTCATCGACAGAGGCACGCCGACTTGCGGCACTGCATCCTGCGGATTGGAATGGCAGAACACCGCCTGCACATGCGCGCCGAACGGCTCGGCCGCCTCGATCGCCGTCGCGAGCGCGAAGCGGTCACGCTCGGTGCCGGTGACCGGAACGAGGATCTTCGCGATCGGCTTCATCGTACCCTCCTGCCTCGGTCGCAATCTGTCAGTCTTTGCCCGACGGGTGAATCCGTATCCGTACGTATGATCAGAGCTTGAGATCGGCGCGCACAATGCCCTGCGCGGTGAACGTCAGCGTGAAGTTGAGCTCCTTGCAGAGCGCGAGCATCATCACGTTGTCCTCCAGAACATCGCCGAAAATCCGGCCGATGCCCTTTCGGCGGGCATAGGTGATCAAACGCTCGAGCAGCATGCGGCCAAGGCCGGCGCCTTTGAGGTCGCTGCGCACAAGCACGGCGAACTCGGCTTTAGTACCATCGGGGTCGGCCGACAGGCGTGAAACGCCGACGATTTCCTCGCCGTCGAACAGCACCAGGGCCATTTCGCGGTCGTAATCGATCTGAGTCAGCCGCGCGAGAAGCTTGTGCGGCAGCGCGCGCAACGGCGAAAAGAACCGGTGCCGGATGTCTTCGGGCGTCAGCCGCGCGAAGAATCGCTCGAACGCGGGCGCGTCCTCCGGGCGTACCGGCCGCAAGAGCCAGCCTCCGAAGCCGACGTTGTGTTCCTCAAGTTCCGCTGGATAGGGCCGGATGGCGACGCCATTCGCCCGTTCTCCGATCCTGATGCGCGCATCGAGCGCGATGACGCCATTTGCATCCGCAAGCAGAGGGTTGATGTCCAGCTCGACGATCTCGTCGAGGTCGCAAACGAGTTGCGATAGGCGCACGAGAGTCTCTGCGAGGGTGGAAAGGTCGGCGGCGGGATGATCGCGATATCCTTGCAGAAGCCGCGACACTCGCGTCCGTGAGATCATCTCCCGCGCCAGATCGATGTTCAACGGCGGAAGCGCCAGCGCGCGGTCGGCGATCTGCTCGACGGCCACGCCGCCGTGACCAAAGAGCAGGTTTGGGCCGAACGTCGCGTCGGTTGCCATGCCGACGATCAGCTCGATCGCGCCGGGCTTGCGAGCCATCCCTTGGACCAGGAAGCCCTCCAGCCCGGCCGACGGCAGCGCGGCCTTGATCTTGTCCTGCATCGCGATCGCGCTCTCGCGCGCCGCCTCCGGCGTTGGAATGTCGAGTACGACACCGCCGGCATCCGATTTGTGCGTGATGTCGGGTGAGACGATCTTGAGCGCGAAAGGACCACCCATGGCGCATGCGACGGTGAGCACCTCATCCGGCGTCGCAGCAAAGGCCGAGCGAGCCGCGGCAATGCCGTAGCATTCGAGAAGCTCCTGCACGGCGAGCGGTCCGAGCCATCCTGGCGCGGCGCTGATCACTATGGCGTACGCCCGCTCGCGGTTCGGCGCGAAGCCGGAAGCGGCAGCGGGCACCTGCATCAATTGGTCCTGCGCACGGCGATAGCGCAGAAGATGCATGAAGCCGCGAACGGCCTGCTCCGGCGTCTCGTACGTGGCGATGCCGGCTGAATTAAAGAGACACCGCGCATCTTCCGCCTCGCCTGAGCCTAGCCAGCTGGTCAGCAAAGGCGGCGCGTTCGGCGCGATGGCGCCGATGAGCGATTGCGCGGCCTCGACGCCCGAAGCTATCGCAGTCGGGCAATGCAGCGCGAGGATGGCGTCCACGCCAGGAGCCGTTTGAAGAACCTTCAGCGCGGCCGCATAGCGCGCGCCGTCTGCGTCGCCGATGATGTCCACCGGGTTGGCATGCGACCAGGTCGGCGGCAGCACATGGCTCAGCCGTTCGATGGTCGCGGGATCGAGGTCCCCCAACCGACCGCCGTCTCCGACCAACGCATCCGTTGCAAGCACGCCGATGCCGCCGCCATTGGTCAGGATCGCCAGACGGTCGCCCGCGATCTTCGGGCGCATCGCGAGCGTCTCGACTGCGTCGAAGACTTCGTCGAGATCGCCGATTCGCAAGATCCCGGCACGCCGGAACGCGGCATCGTAGACATCGTCGGCGCCGGCAAGCGCGCCGGTATGCGATGCGGCGGCGCGGGCGGCTTGCGCTGCATGGCCCGCTTTGATCGCGATCACCGGCTTCAGGCGCGCCGCCGCGCGGGCGGCGGACAGGAACTTGCGTGCCTGGGTGATGCCCTCGATATAGAGCACGACGGCATGCGTGTTCGGATCGTTCGCCAGATAGTCCAGCATATCGCCGAAATCGACGTCGGCCATATCGCCCAGCGACACGAGATGGGAGAACCCGATGCCACGCGTCGACGCCCAATCGAGTACCGTGCCGACAATGGCGCCCGATTGCGCTACGAAGGCGACGTGCCCCTTCGAGGCTTGGCCGGCTGCGAAGGAGGCATTCAACCCGACAGCAGTCGAAATCGTGCCTATGCAATTGGGCCCGACGATCCGCATCAGATGCGGCTGCGCGGCTTCGAGCATCTTTCGCTCTAGTGCGCGGCCCGCATCGCTGCCGGTCTCGCGGAAGCCGGCGGTGACCACGACCGCGCCTTTCGTGCCCTTGACGCCGAGTTCAGCGATCAGTCCCGGCACGGTATTGGGCGGCGTGCAGATCACCGCGAGATCCGGCGTGGCCGGCAGACTGGCGACGTTGGGATAACATTTCACGCCGCAAATCTCGTTGTGCTTCGGGTTCACCGGCATGATTGGTCCAGCAAAACCGGCACGGAGCAGATTTTTCGCCACCACGGCGCCGACCGCTCGCGGCCTGCCGGTCGCGCCGATCAGCGCCACGCTCTTCGGCACGAAGATCGCGTCGAGATTGCGGACGGTCATGCGATGGGTGCGGTCTCGACAATCCGGAACGGGCGCTGGATTCGGTCGTGCTCGGTCACCGAGACATAGGCGCCTTTGACCAACGGATGACGGTCGAGCTTGAAAAACGGCTCGTCGTCGTCCGCGTCCTGCGGATCGTAGTCGAAGCGCCAGCCATGACCCAGATGACGCAATTTGCCGAACTCGTCGTCTTCGCCCTGCCGGAAGCGCCGCACGGTGCATTTGTCTTTCTCCGCACGCCATTCCTCGACGTCGATGTGCCCGTCAGCGGTCAGCGGCGCGACGAACTCGTAGCCGTGAAAGGCGCTTCCTTCCGGATACCCATCCGTTCGCGCCAGCTCCATGCGAATTCTCGTAAGCGCCATTTCGGCCTCCAGCTGATTGCAGGCCAAACTCATCAGACCGAGCCGGTGGCTTCCTTGATGCGCATCAAGGACGGCAGATCGGGGGCAGGCCAGGTTCTTCGGGTAACCTCGAGGTGCTGCAATGTTCGGATCGACATTCTTCCTGATTTTGGTCGTGGTCGCGTTCACGCTTTTCACTGCCGCTATCGGCTACCAATCCTTCGCTGAATGGCGCTGGCAGAAAGAGCGCAAGGAGTGAACGATGTCGATCGCGGGACTGGTCTATCTTTCGATCCTGGCCGCTACCCTCGGAGCACTCGCAGTCCTTCTAGTCAGCGAGCTTCTGAAATGGCTCAAGCGCCGAAGGCGCGGGCCGAAAGACGGCTCAGAAGTGCTGGGCGACGGCGGCGCGAACCTGGTCTAGCATTGCCTCCACCGCGTCGGCACGGATTCCGGCGTGAATCCTGCCGAAATGAAGGTGGTCGACAACTTCCAGCCCGCAGACGGCGGCGAAATGCTCGTCGAACAGCTTGCGGACCGCATCCCATGCGCCGGTCTTCTGCACCCAGTCGATCGGCGCCCCGCTCGCCGTGACGCTGATCATCTTGCGCCCCTTGAGCAGGGGCACATTGCCGCCCTTGCCGGGGCCGAAGGCGAACCCCATGCCGAACACGCGGTCGATATAGCCCTTGAGCATCGCCGGCTGGGCGTTCATCCAGAACGGATAGACGAAGGCGAACACGTCGGCGTCCGCCAGCAGCCGGCGCTCTTCCTGGGCATCCTTGCCGGGCGTGAAGCCGGTTGGCTTTGGGATCTCCTCTGCCCCAAGGCACGGCGCGAAATTCATGCGATAGAGGTCGCGCAGCAGCGCCGCCTGCCCCTTCTCCCGGACCGCCTCGCAATAGGCCTGCGCCGCTGAAACCGTGAAGCTTCGAACTTCGGGGTGGGCGACAATGACGGCGTGCTTCATGGAGAACTGCCCACGGCGAATCCTCCACAGGCTATAGGCTTCGCTAAGGCCGAACACTGATATGGCGCAAATTGTGGAAATGTTGGATAATAACACTGGATAACGCCGGGGCGTCGAGGCGGCATGCAAAACAGCGATGTCCTGTTCCGGGCACTGATCGCCACGGCCGTCGACGGCATCATGATCATCGACGAGATGGGGCTCATCAAGGTCTACAGCGATTCCTGCGAGCGCCTGTTCGGCTACACCGCAGAGGAAGCCCTCGGCCAGAACGTCAAAATGCTGATGCCTTCTCCCTATCACGCCGAACACGACGGCTATCTGGCCCGCTATCGTGCGACTGGGGAGCGACGGATCATCGGCATCGGCCGCGAGGTCGTCGGCCGGCGCAAGAACGGCACGACCTTCGCCATGTATCTGTCCGTCGGCGAAGGCGAGTTCCGCGGCGAGCGCATCTTTTTGGGCATCGTCCACGACATCTCGGAGCGCAAGGCCGACGAGGATCGCATTCGGGAATTGCAGAAGGAACTGCTCCACGCGACGCGGCTGACGGCGACGGGACAGCTGAGCGCGGCGCTGGCGCATGAGCTGAACCAGCCGCTCACCGCGATCCTCAACTACACCGGCATTCTCGAAGAGCTGGCGGGGCAGGACACCGGACCGAACGGACCGATGATCCGCAACATGGCGGCGCGGATTTCCGAGCAGACGACGCGCGCAGGCGAGATCATCCGCCGCCTGCGCGGCTTCGTCGCCAAGCGCGAGCCGGACCGGGCGGTGCAGGACCTGAACGCCGCCGTGCAGGAGTCGGTCGCGCTCGGGTTCGTGGGCGCCGCGCAATCCAGCGTGAAGCTCCAGACCGATTTGGACCGGGACCTTCCGCCCGTCTCCATCGACAAGGTCCAGATCCAGCAGGTGATGATCAACCTGGTGCGCAATGCGGTGGAAGCGATGCAGGAATCGCAGCGCCGCGCGCTGGCCGTGACGACCGGCCGCGACAATGGTTTCGCGCTGGTCAGTGTCGCCGATACCGGACCCGGCCTTTCGCCCGAAGTCGCGGCTTCGCTGTTCCAGCCCTTCGTGACGACCAAGGAACACGGTCTCGGCATCGGCCTGTCGATCTGCCGCACGATCGTCGAGGCGCATGGCGGAAAGCTCTGGATGGAGCCAAAGGCGGGTGGCGGGACGGTCTTCCGCTTCCGCCTGCCGCTCGGGAGCAAAGCCGATGGCCGTTGAACCGGTCGTTTTCGTCGTCGACGACGACGATGCGGTGCGCGAGTCGCTGGAGTTCTCGCTCCGCCTCGCCGGCCATCGCGTCGAAAGCTTCGCCTCGGCGACCGCGTTCCTAGCTGGCGACGCCTGCGCGCAGCCTGGCTGCCTGATCACCGACATTCGCATGCCGGGAATGGACGGCATCGAGCTTCAGGAAGAGCTCAAGAAGCGCAACTGCGCGCTGCCCGTGATCGTGATCACCGGACATGGCGATGTCCCCCTCGCCGTGCGCGCGATGAAGGCCGGCGCCGGCGATTTTCTCGAGAAACCCTTCGCACGCGATGCGTTGTTGGCTGCCGTCCAGCGGGCGCTCGAAGTCAACGCGTCTGCTGCCGACGGCGCCGGGCAAAGCGAGATGATTCGCGGCCGCATCGCGCTGCTCACTCCGAAGGAGCGCGAAGTCTTCGACCGTGTCGTCGCCGGCAAGCAGAGCAAGGTGATCGCGCACGAGCTCGGCTCCTCGCCGCGCACCGTCGAAATCCATCGTGCCCGAATGATGAAGAAGCTGGAAGCCGCGAGCCTTCAGGATCTCGTCCGCATGGCCATCGCGGCCGGCGTGCATACGTAGGGCTACGTACGTACGCAACCGCATTTCGCGAAGCCTGATATGGCGCAAGCTTCCTCAGACATTGCTGAGGAGCCTACGATGTCTTTCTCCGGTCAAGCCCTTCGGTCCGTCCAGCCCGTCCTGCCCCCTTCGGTGTTCCCGGTCGATGCACCGCCGGAGCTGGAAGCGGTCGGCAGCGTCGTCAATTTCGCCCGCAACGAGACGATCTTCGACGAAGGCGAGGAGATCACCGCCTCCTACAAGGTTGTCAGCGGCGTGGTCCGCCTCTGCCGCCTGACCGAGGACGGGCGGCGTCAGATCGCGGGTTTCCGTCTGCCGGGCGACCTCGTCGGCATGGAATGGACCGACGAATACGAGATGACGGCCGAGGCTGTGCGCGACGTGGTCGCGGTGCGCTATGCGCGCACACGGCTGGACCGGCTTGCGCAGGAGCGCGCCAGCGTGCGCGATCATGTGCTCGCCCACCTGCGCCAAGACCTGCGCTCCACCCAAGAGCACCTGATCATGCTGGGTTGCCAGACAGCGACAGAGCGCGTGGCGGCATTCCTGCTGCAGCTCGCCCGCCGCGCCGGCGCGCGCGACGGCGACGACATCGACATGCAGCTCGGGCGGCAGGACATCGCCGACTACCTGGGCCTGACGCTCGAGACGGTCAGCCGCACCTTCAGCGACATGACCGGGCGCGGGATCATCGCCTCGCCGAAGAGGCGCCACGTCGTGATCAAGAGCTTCGGGCGGCTCAGGGCCTGCATGGCGTCGACGCACTAAGGAGAAATGCAATGGGCATCGACCGCGAGATCATGAGTGCTGCCAACATCGCGCGCCGACACTTCGGAGCCGCGATCGAGGAAGCGGTCGCCGCCGGCCACGATCCGGACACCCTGGCGCGGCACATGCTTGGGCTGGCGGTGACGAAATACCTCGAGAAGCGTCCGGTCGAGGACGTCCGCGCGGAGCTGCTCTTCGTCGCGGAAAACTGCGATCCCGACACCGATTTCGTCTTCATGCGGCCTTGAGCAATAGGGAGGATTCCATGATCCATCGCACCGTATTCGCGCTCACCTTGCTCGCCGCGACGGCCGCCGACGCGAGGGTCATTACCCAGGTCGAGCAGGGACGGCTCAATTCCATCGAGGCGTGCTCGGCCTGCCACCAGGTGCGGCCCGAGCAGGCGCCGCGTCCGCCGGTGCATGACAACAATTACGACATGGACGTCCAGCCGCCGAGCTTCATGGAGATCGCCAATGCGCACGGCACCGACATCGAATATTTGCGCAAGCACATCACCGAGCCGGAATGGCCAATGCGCGAGCAGATGTTCGACGACGAGTATCTGCACGACATCATCCTCTATATCCAGTCGCTCAAGGCACATCTCAAGAACGGGAAATGAGCCGGACGCCGTTCTTGACGGTGCTGACACTGGCCCCGCCGGCAACCGGTAGGTCCCGGTAGACGATGCGAGACCAGCGTATTGTTCCCGAGGACTAATTCTTATTCGGATAGACCCGTGCCATATCTTCGCGCATCTGCTTGGCAAGAAGCTCGAGCCGCTCGGCGAAATGGTGGTTCATCTCCGGATGCCCGCGCAGCACCCTGGCCATGGTTTCGAGCTCACTTGCCATGTGCTCATACTCCACGGTGCTGAGCACCTTGCTCTTCTTCGACATGGAATAAGTCCGACGGTTGCCGCTTGAATAAAGACTCGCGGATGCGCGCTTACATTGACGAGGCTCAAAGTTCGATTAGCGCGACCGACGGAAGCAGCCGCTCGACATCGCATCCTCGACAGAGTTCGGTGCCGAGGGCCAGCAGCGCCGCTGTGCCGGCGGCAACAGCACTGCGGAAGACATCTTGGCGGTCGCCTCCTGCTGCGAGCACCGCAACCAGGGCGCCGAGGAAGCTGTCGCCGGCGCCGACGGTGCTGAGCGGGTTGACGGCCGGCGCCTTTGCTTGGAACGCGAAGTCCCTGCCGACGAAGATCGCGCCGTCTTCCGCCAAGGACAGCGCCACGATCTCGGCGGCTCCCGAGGCGATCAGCCGGCGGGCGGCCGAAAGCCAATCGCTGCGATCTGCGAGCGGCTCGCCCATCAGCCCGCGAAATTCCCGCAGATTGGGCTTGATGAGATAAACGCCCGTTGCGAGCGCCTTTTGAAGCGGCACGCCGGAGCAGTCGAGCAGCAGTTTCGCCTTCTTGGCTTTCGCGATCCTGGCCAGCCGCGCATAGAAGTCATCCGGCACGCCGGGCGCAAGGCTTCCGCTGGCGACCAGGAATGTGTCTTCGGTTAACCGGCCTGCGCATTCGTCGAGCACCCTCTGCCACTCCAACGCCGCCAGAAGCGGTCCTGCGAGCACGAAGCGGAACTGACGCGCGGTCTTCGATTCGATGACCGTAACGTCCTCGCGCGTGTTGCCCGCGATCGGCACGACCACGCTCTGCACGCCTTCCGCCGCGACCATTTCGGCGAGATAACGGCCGATCGGGCCACCGGCCGGGAATATCGCGAGCGGCTTCGCACCCAGGCGGGTCGCGACGCGCGCGACATTGATCCCGCCGCCGCCCGCATCGCGACGCTCGCCGGCGCAACGCAGCTTGCTGAATGGACGCAGTTCGTCTACCGCGGTCGAAAGATCGAGCGCAGGGTTGATCGTCAGGGTGACGATCGGGTTCACGACTGCCGCGCCGGAAACGGCAAGCGTCGGCCGCTGATGAAATGGATCACGAGCACGAGGCTGGCAACGGCCGCGAAGAAGCACCACACGGACACGAAGGCTTCGTAGAAGAGCAGCAGCGAGATCGCCAGCCCGAGCAGCAGTATGGCGCCGAGCACGAAGAGCATGCGATGCGATGACAGAAGCATCGGACCGATCGCGCAGGCGACATAGAGTGCCATCGTGACGGGTGAGAAGGAAACACCTCCGACATAGGAAATGCAGTTGCCCACGATGCACGCCGTATAGGGGTGATCATGGATGTGCGAGACGCCATACTCTGCGATGGGCATCGCGAGCGCGAGCAGGAGACCGAGCGCGACGCGGCGCCAGAACACCGTCTCGACCAGCAGCAACGAAAGCGGCGACAGCACGGGCCAGAGACCGAGCGCGATATAGGCAAAGAGGTTCGGCAGCCACTGCGGCGGCGCATCGTGCGCGTGGTGCATCAGCTGGACCCAGGTCATGCCCTCGATTGCCTGCTGCCCCGCGAACACGAACGGGATCGAGGCCAGAGGTACTTCGCGCCAAAACCGCGCATAGCTCATGGTCGCCACCCCGGCAAACGCGGTGGCAGCGGCAGCGGTGAAGCTGGCAGTGGCGGAAAAGCACATGTCCCGGGTCCCGGTCGGCTGCCACGCAACTACGCAGGGGCGGCCGGGGAAAATCCTTGATGGCCGTCAATGTTCGGGTTTCCGCGATGGGGCTTATTGCAGAGGTTGATCAGGAGGTTGCCATGATCGTTTCCGACATCATGACCCGCGAGGTCACGTCCGTCGCGCCGGGTGCGAAGCTTGAGGACGCCGTACATCTCATGGCGGAACGCAGGCTCAGCGGCCTTCCCGTCGTCGACAAGGACGGAAGCGTCGTCGGCCTGCTCACCGAGGGCGACCTCCTGCGGCGCGTGGAGATCGGCACGTTGGGGAAGGGTCATGGCTGGTTGGCGATGATTTTCCTACCGGCGACCTGCGCGTGCGACTATGTTCGCACCCATGCGCGCAGCGTCGAAATGCTCATGTCGGGCGATGTCATCTCGATCGCGCCCGGTGCCGGTCTCGCCGAGGCTGCCCGCCTGATGCAGAAGCACCGGATCAAGCGTCTTCCCGTGATCGAGAAGGGCCGGTTGGTCGGGATCGTCTCGCGCAGCGACATCATAAAGACTTTGGCCGAAGCTTTGCGGTCTCGGCCGCTGTCGGACACCGAGCTCCAGACGCGTATCACCGCCGAGCTCGCCAAGCAGGATTGGGTACCGAAAACCTGCATTGAGGCGACGGTGCAGAACGGCGTCGTGGAATTCTCTGGTACCATCTCCGGCGTCTGGCAACGCGACGCTTTGCGCGCGCTTGCGGAGGCCGCCGGCGCCAAAGACGTGCGCGAGAACCTCGTCCTGGCGGATCCGGTCGGCGATGCCCTCTTCGGCTAAATGAAGATGGCTCTGCGGAATGATATGCTTGTCGCCTTCATCCACGCCCGCAAGCTGGGCGTCGTCTCGAGCGTCTCGGCGAACGGCGCCCCGGAGGCGGCGCTGGTGAACCTGGCCGTGACGGATGAGTTGGAACTCATCTTCTACGCGTTGCAGGACACACGCAAATGCATCAATCTCCGCCGCGACCCGCGCATCGCCGTCGTCGTCGGCTGGGACGACGACAGGACGCTTCAATATGAGGGCATCGCGGACGAGCCCATGGATCCCGAGCTGGAGACGTTCAAGCAGATCTATGCGGCATCCCGTCCGAACGCGGCCGCGCAGATGCAATGGCCGGGCTTGACCTTCTTCCGTGTGCGGCCCAAATGGCTGCGCCTCAGCGACTACGGCCGGCCTTGGTCAGTCGAAGAGCTGACTTTCTGACCCGGCTGAAGGATAGGGATCGACGGCCGCGGCGGCGCTTTGGCGCTGCCTCCGCGTCGGCCGCGACAGCAAGGTCGAGCACGATCGGGTGATGGTCCGACGGCCCCTTGTCCAGAACTTCCGCTGCGGAACACCGCAGCGAGCGCGCCATGCAACGATCCAGACGAAGCGCGACGATCTTGCTTGCCTTGTGGGTCCTGCGACGCGGTCCCACGTCCTCGAAGCCCGCAAGGAGGGTAGGTCCGACGGAGTTGAAATCGCCGATGATCGCGGCGGGCCCTTCCAGCGCCTCGGCAATGCGCAGCAACTGAAGACGATTCAATACTTGGCCGTGCGAGAGATGGACGTTGGCGACGGCAACGCCCCCAAACTGCGCGATCTGCGCCACGCGGGGCGGCACACGGCCGGGCAGAGCGGATACCGGCAGAGGGAGGATTTTCGGTTGCAGCAACGGACGCGGGGTCCACATTGCAAGCCCATACACCCGCCTCTGCATGGGATGGCGGAAGAAGTATCCGCCGACCAGCGACGGCAGCATGTTCATGTCCTCCGTCGCCTCCTGAAGAAGAAGGAGATCGGGGTTCTCGCGCCGGACCAGCTCGGCGACGTCCTCGACCCGCGCGCCGACGCGACGCAGCAGGTTCCAGCTGACGACACGCAAGGAAGCCGTGGTCAAATCGCCTGTCTTCAAGAACGAACCTCCTATCAAATAGTTAGAGACATAACGGCCGAATTCAAGGCACGATCCGCTCCGCCGCCGCGATGGCGGCTCTTGGACTTGACATGTTCTTCCACTCGCTAAACTTGTCGTCGAACCTCGCGGAATGGCTGGTGGCACTTCTTTACGTCTTGCTCGCCGGCACCGTGACCGTCGATGTGCTGCTCAAGAAGAGCGACGTGCGCGCCGCTTTGGGATGGATCGGCGCGGCGTGGATGTCCCCGATCATCGGTTCGCTGCTCTATTACATGTTCGGGATCAACCGGGTCACGCGTCGCTCCTTGCGCCTGCCCAGGCGCGATGGCCGGCCGGCTTCCGCACGCCAGCCGCAGCCACTGGAAACGCAAGAGAACGTCCAGACCCTTTCGAAAATCGGCGAGCGGATCACGGCTTGCCCGCTCGTTCCCGGTAACCGGCTCACAGTCCTTGAAGGCGGCGATGCGGCCTATCCGGCGATGCTGTCGGCGATCGACGGATCTCGGCGCTGCATCGCGCTCACGTCCTACATCTTCCGCAACGACGAGGCTGGCAATGCCTTCCGCGAGGCGCTGGCGGCCGCAGTGAAGCGCGGCGTCCAGGTGCGCGTCCTGCTCGACAGCGTCGGCATCGGCTACGTCTTCCCACTCATCTACTATCGGCTGAAGCGGGATGGCGTGCCGACGGCGCGTTTCCTGCACACCTGGCTGCCGTGGCGCATGCCGTTCCTCAACATGCGCAACCATCGCAAGCTTCTCGTTATCGACGGGGCAACCGCGTTCATGGGCGGCATGAATATCGGCGCCGAGAACGCGAGGCACCTCGCGCCGGAGACCTATATCGAGGACATGCATTTCAAGATCGAAGGGCCGGCCGCGCGGCTGGCGATGGACGCCTTCGCTCGCGACTGGACCTTCACCACTGGTGAGGCGCTTGAGGATGATTTCTGGTGGCCAGAGATCGAGCCGGCCGGTGCCGTGCTCGCGCGCGGCGTGAGATCCGGTCCCGATACCGACATCTACAAGATCGAGACGATGCTGGGTGCCGTGCTGTCCCTCGCAAAGCGGCGGGTGCGCATCGTGACGCCCTATTTTCTGCCCGACCAGCGGCTGCAATTCGCCATCGCGCAGGCCTGTCTGCGCGGCGTCGAGGTCGAGATCGTGATCCCGCGGCATTGCGATTATACGTTCCTCGATTGGGCGATGCGCGCCCACCTGCGATTCTTCGAGCATGTCTCGGCGCGCATCTATGCGACGCCCGCGCCGTTCGACCATTCCAAGCTCGTCACTATGGATGGCGCATGGTGCCTGATCGGGAGCTCCAATTGGGACACGAGAAGTCTTCGGCTGAACTTCGAGTTCGATATGGAATGCTACGATGCGGCTTTCACGGCCGAGCTGGACGACATCATCGATACCAAGATTGCGGGGGCCAAAGAGATCGATCTCAAGGAATTGTGCGCCGCCGCGGTGCCGATCCGACTACGCGACGCGGCCGCGCGGCTGCTCATGCCGTATCTTTAGCGGGCAACCGCACGAAGAAGCGTTTTGCTGCTTCCAGCAGGACGATCAATCCCACTCCAACGGCCAAGCAGATCGCAAGATCATCGGCGTGCAAAGGTCCGAAGTGGAACAGTGCACGCGCGGGTGACCAATAGAGGGCCGTCCCCAACAGACAGAGCACGGCGCCGATCAGCACCCACAAGGTCCGGTTCGGCCGCAGGATCGCATCGGAAAGCGACGACCTGAAGGCGCGGTTCACCACGATCAGCCCGATGTTCATCAATACCAGCGCCGTGAAAACCAGTGCGCGCAGGTCGTCCTGGGCCATCCCAAGGCGCGCACCGAGGAACAGCGCCAATGCGACGATGGCAAGCGCGGCCGTCCCTTGGACTGTGGCCCACGCCGCGGCTCTGCGCGGCAGGACGGAGGCATCCGACCGGCGTGGCGGACGACGCATCACATCTTCCTCCTCTGTCTCGGATTCAAAGACCACGGAACAGGCCGGGTCTATCACCATCTCCAGGAAGGCGATGTGGATGGGAGACAGCATCAGGGGCAAGCCGAACAAGAGCGGCAACAGCGCGAGCCCCGCGATCGGGACATGCACCGCGACGATGTACCGGATCGCCTTGCCGAGATTGTCGTAGATGCGGCGGCCGAGCCGGAGGGTGCTCACGATCGACGCGAAATCGTCGTCAAGCAGAACGAGCGACGCCGCCTCGCGCGCGACATCGGTGCCGCGCCCGCCCATTGCAATGCCGATATGGGCCGCCTTCATCGCCGGCGCGTCGTTCACGCCGTCCCCCGTCATCGCGACGATCTCGCCGTCGCGCTTGAGCGCTTCGACGAGTCGCAATTTCTGCTGAGGCCGGACCCGGGCGAAAACCGAAACCTGCTTCATGCGACGCGCCAGATCATCGTCGCCCAGCGCGTCCAGCTCGTCGCCGGTTAGAACGTCCACTGCCTCGATCCCGGCCTGCGCCGCAATGGCCCGGGCCGTCGCGGGATAGTCGCCCGTGATCATGACCACGCGAACGCCCGCGGCGCGGCATTCCTTCACGGCCGAAGGTACTGTGGCGCGCAGCGGGTCGGCAAATCCTACAAGCCCCGAATAGACAAAAACGATTTCGCGCGGTGTTTCCGGGAGCTTGTCGCCTAGCACAAGCGCGGCTTCGGCAACGGCGAGCACACGAATACCTTGTGCCGCAAGGACGTCGACCTCGGACCGGAGCTTCGCGCGATCCGCTTCCGGCAAGTGGCACAGTTCGGCGATTGCTTCCGGTGCTCTTTTTGCATAGGCGGTACCACCATCCCAGACATTCGCGACGGCGAAGAGATCCGGCCTGAGCCCATAGGTCTTGAGCAGCTGCCGGGCCGGAGCGTTGTTCCCGGCGATTTCGTGGATCGCGCGGTCCATCGGATCCATCGGCAGAGGTGCGCTGGCGAACAGGGCCGCGTGCAGGGCGCATTCGATCCGCGCGCTACGCGCCCCCTCCCGCCAGACCTCGTCGCCCGCAGCGACCAGCGCGATCCGCATCCGGTTCTCGGTCAAGGTACCCGTCTTGTCGGTGCAGAGAACCGTCGCGGAACCCAGCGTCTCGATCGCCGCCGCGCGGCGCGTAAGCACCTTCGCCCGCGAGATGCGCCAGGCGCCCATTGCCATGAACACGGCAACGACCAGCGGAATCTCTTCCGGCAAGAGCGTCATGCCGATGGCGATGCCGCCGAGCGCTGCTTCGAGCCAGGAGCCGCGAAACAGTCCGAACAGTAGCACCGCGAGCCCAGCGACGATCGCGCCGATGAGGGCGAAATCGCGCACCAGCCAGCGCAATTGCGCCTGCAGGTGCGGCTGTTCCAGCGTGATCGATTTCAGCGCCCGCCCGATCCCGCCCATTTCCGAGTTGGGCCCCGTGGCGGTGACGCTTGCGGCAGCGGTCCCTCGCACGATCAGCGTGCCGGCAAACACACCGGCATCGGCGCTCTTGTGTACGGGGACGGCTTCCCCCGTGAGAAGCGACTCATCGGCCATCACGTCATGGCCGTCCAGGAGAACGGCATCGGCCGGAACGCGGTCGCCTTCGGCCAGGATCATCGTGTCGCCCGGAACGACTTCGCGGCCGGCGATGCGCTGACATATTCCGTCGCGCACCACAAGTGCACGTGGGCTGGCGAGTTCGCGCAGCGATTCGAGCACGCGCTCGCTGCGCGTCTCCTGCAGGATGCCGATGGAGACGGACAGCGTGCCGAACAGGCCCAGCACCACAGCGTCGATCGTCTCGCCGAGCAGAAGATAGACCGCGCCGCCGCCCAGGAGCAGCGCGAACATCGGCTGGCGTATCACATCGAACGCGATCCGCGCGACGTTGCGCCGCTCCGGGCGGGGTAGCTCGTTCGGCCCGTGCGTCTTGAGCCTTGCGGCAGCTTCGGCCGAACTCAAGCCTTGCGCGAAATCGCCATCTGTCATTGCCGCACTCTAATACGTAGAGGCGCGGGCCAATTTGCGCGGGATCAATTACTTCGACCCCGAGGTCGCGCAACATCAGGCATCATGGGAGATAGGCAATGAAGACCATCATGGCGTCCTTGACCGGTCTTGGCGGCGACAGAAGCGTTCTCGATTGCGCGATCACGCTGGCCAAGAGATTCGAAGCGCAGATCGAATGCCTTCATGTGAGACTCGACGAAGCGACCGCACTTGCGTTGGGCCAGTACGGGATGGTCGACGTGATCGAGCGCGAACAGGGCGAGCGCTCGCACGATGCGCGACGGTCCTTCGAAGAAGCGTGTCGGCGCCACGGGATCACGGTCACCGGCGCGGCCGACGATCGTCTTTCGTGGCACGAGGTCGAAGGATACGAGTTCGGCGATACGCCGCGCCGTGCCCGGCTCGCCGACCTTGTCGTCGCGGCACGCGACTCCAACCAGATCCCCGGTCGGCTTGCCGAGATCGTGATGAAATCCGGGCGCCCTGTGCTCGTCGCGCCCACCAAATTCGCTGGCCCGATCGGCGAGACCGTGGCCGTCGCGTGGAAGGACGGGCCGGAATCCGCACGCGCCCTCACCGTCGCCATGCCCGTGCTCATGAAAGCAGAGCGCGTCCTGCTGGTCTTTGTCCGCGAGGACCCGGACAACGACGGCCCGGAGCTGCGGCGGCTGCACGAGCTGAAGGCGCGGCTTGGCCGGCACGGCATTCGCGCCGAGGTGTCGGCGGTCCATGCCTCCGCAAACGGTGCGACAGAGATGTTGCGCAAAACCGTCTACGACGCCAATTGCGATCTCCTGGTGATGGGCGCCTATGGCCACAGCAGGCTGCGCGAATACGTCTTCGGCGGCATGACGCGAAAGATGCTCGCGGACTGCGCGTTGCCGCTTTTGATGTTCCATTAGGGTGCGCATCGCTACAGGCCGGGCCGTCGGCCAATAAGTCAGCCAAGTGCTTTATATTGGGGCAGCAGCCGGCTTTGCATGGTAGCTGACCGAGCGCCTACGCGCGCGCGAAGGCGTTCCATGGAGCAGCGCAGAGACTGGGAGGGATCAGGAACCGCGGAAAGTCGGGCAGTTCTCCCGAATTTTGGGAAAATCCCCAGTTCGCACGGAAGTATTGGTGGGTGATGTAGGAATCGAACCTACGACCCGCTGATTAAGAGTCAGCTGCTCTACCGACTGAGCTAATCACCCGCCGCGGCGGGGCGTTTCGGCCCGCGCGAAGGGGGGGCCTATAGCAAGGCTGGAGCGGCCCGTCCACCCCTTTTGGCCACCGCTTTGGCCACCCCCTTCGCCCCTAGATGATTCCCCCGGAATGACGGGGAATCTCGACCTGGCGGTGGACGTGGACGCTCATCAGGATGCCGAAGCCGAACATGACGCTCAGCATGGCCGTGCCGCCATAGGAGACCAGCGGCATGGGGATGCCCACCACCGGAATCAGGCCCATGACCATCGCCCCGTTGATGAGGATATAGAAGAAGAAGTTGAGGGTGAGCCCCATGGCCACCAGGCGCCCGAACTGGCTCCTCGCGCTCATGGCGATCTGCACGCCATAGCCGATCACGATCGCGAACAGCAGCAAGAGCGCGATCGAGCCCACGAAGCCGAACTCCTCGCCGAAATTGGTGATGATGAAGTCGGAATGCTTCTCGGGCAGGAAGTTGAGCCGGCTCTGCGAGCCCTGGAGGTAGCCCTTGCCCGTCAGGCCGCCCGAGCCGATGGCGATCTTGGCCTGGGTGATGTTCCAGCCCGCGCCCAGCGCGTCCGACTCCGGATCCAGGAAGGTCATCACGCGCGCCTTTTGGTAGTCGTGCAGGAAGAAGCGCCAGGCGACGGGCACCGCGCCCGCGACCGCGCTGACCGCCGGCGCGATCCACCACCAGGACAGCCCCGCAAGGAACAGAAGCGAGACGCCATCGGCGACAAGGATGATGGTGGTGCCCAGGTTCGGCTGCTTGAGCACCAGGAACGCCGGCATCGCGATCATCACCAGCGGGATGAGCAGCTTGATCGGCCTGGAGACGTCCTCGACCGAAAGCCCATGCAGGAAGCGCGCGAGCGCCAGGATCAGCGAGATCTTCATCAGCTCGGAGGGCTGCAATTCGAGCGGACCGAAGCTCAGCCAACGCTGCGCGCCGAGCGCGGTATGGCCCACCAATAGCACCGCGACGAGCAGCACCAGCGATACCGCATAGGCGGGATAGGCGATGCTCATCCAGAAGCGGATGTCGGTCAGGGCTGCTGCGACGAGCAGCACCAGGCCCACCGCGAAATAGGCCATCTGCTTTCCGGCCCAGGGCGAGAAGCTCGCCCCCGCCACCGAATAGAGCATCGCAAAGCCGACGCAGGCGATCAGCGTGATGAGCGCGACCAGGCCCCAATTCACCTCGTAGAGCTTGTCAGCGACGGTCAGCGTGCGCTTGGCCGCGGCATAGGCGCGAATGGTCATGTCCGCTCTCCTGCGGCTACGGCCGCGGCGGCGTTGACGGGATAGGCGGTCTTCAGCCCCAGCACGTCGCGCTGCTGCGCGAACCTCAGCACGTCGCGCGCGACCTGCACCTGCGGATGCGGCGGGGCGTTGTGCTCGACGATGCAGGCGCAGGCGTATTTCGGCTGCTGCACCGGCGCGAAGCCGATGAACAGGCCGTGATCGCGCAAGGCCCAGGGAAGCTGTGCGTCCTTCTTCACGCCGCTGGCGCGCTCGGCCTTGCTGATGACGCGCACCTGCGCGGTGCCGGTCTTGCCGGCCATCTCGAGCCCGGCTTCGGCGATGCGCCAGGCAAAGGCGGTGCCGCCGGGCACGTTGGTCACCAGGTTCATGCCCGCGCGTACGGCGTCAAACGCCTCGGCCGAGAACGGCAGGGGTGCGGCTTCCGCGCGCGGCTGCACCATGCCGCCCACGACATGCGCGAGTCTGGGCGTTACCGCCCTGCCGCTCGCGATCCGGGCGGCCAGCGTGCAGAGCTGCAGCGGGGTTGCGATGACGTAGCCCTGCCCGATGCCGGCGCTGAGCGAGTCGCCGACCTGCCAGGGAATGCCCGTGCGGCGCAGCTTCCATTCGGTCGAGGGCATGAAGCCCGGCCGCTCGCCCGGGATCTCGATGCCGGTGCGGTTGCCGAAGCCCAGCGCGACCGCGGCCTCGTGCATCTTGTCGATGCCCAGCCTTCGCGCGACCTCATAGAAGAAAACGTCGCACGACACCTGGATGCCGCGCTTCAGGTCGACATGGCCGTGGCCACCCTTCTTCCACGCCCAGCAATGGAACAGGTGATTGCCGAGCTGCATCGCGCCCGAGCAATTGACGGTCAAGTCCTTCAAGCCGTTCTGCATCGCCGCCAGCGCCATGGCGGGCTTGAAGGTCGAGCCGGGCGGATATTCGCCCGACACCGCCTTGTTGATCAGCGGCTTGTGGTCGTCGGTGGTGAGCTGCTTCCACTGGTCGTTGGAGATGCCGACATTGAAGAGGTTGGGGTCGTAGCCCGGCGTCGAGGACAGCGCGAGCACGTCGCCCGTCTGCGCGTCCATCACCACGCAAGCGGCGCTCTCGCCGGCCAGCCGCTCATCGGTGAAATGCTGCAGCTCGCGGTCGATGGTGAGATAGATGTCCTTGCCCGGCCGCGCCGGGTCGCTCGACAGCTCGCGGATGACGCGGCCATAGGCGTTCACTTCCACGCGGCTGGCGCCCGCCTGCCCGCGCACCTCGGCGTCGTACGCCTTCTCGATGCCGCGCTTGCCGATGCGGAAACCGGGAAGGTCGAGCAGCGGGTCGGCGTCGTCGCCGGCCTTCTGCTTGTCGTCGAGCGAGACCGGCGCGACGTAGCCGAGCAGATGCGACAGCTCGACGCCGAAGGGATAGGAGCGCGTCTCGCCGACGTCGGGCTGCACGCCGGGAAGATAGGGAAGATGCTGGTTGATAAGCGCGAACTCGTCCCAGCTCAAATTCTCGGCCACGACCACCGGCACGAACTTCTTGTTCATGGCGATGTCGTGCAGCACGCGCTTCTTCTGCTGGTCGGAGAGCTGGATGACGCGCGCGATACTGTCCAGCGCCTTCTCGGTGCCGCCGCTCGCCTGCTCGGCGACGAGCAGGAGTCGATAGTTGCGGCGGTTGTTGGCGAGCTCGATGCCGAAGCGGTCGAGGATGCGCCCGCGCGGCGGCGCGACCAGGCGCTCGTTGACGCGGTTGTCCTCGGCCGCGGTGCGGTAGAGGTCGCCGTCGCGGATCTGCAGCTGATAGAGGCGCCCGCCCAGGGCGGCGAGCACCGCCGTCATGCCGCCCGACATGATCAGCGTGCGCCGCGTGAAGGTCGCGTAGCGGCTTTTGTCCTTGCGGTCGAACAGCGGCATCAGAAGTCGCTCCGCAAGGGACCGACCAGGCGCCGGTGCACACCGCCTAAGAACATCGCGATGGGCACATAGAAGATCACGCTCATCGCCAGCTCGCCCATCACGGGGGCGAGCGGCGGCACGCGCCAGTACCACAGCGCCTCGACTGCATAGGCGCTGGCGCAAGCAACGGCGGCGGCGGTCGCGAAGCCCAGGATCGCGCCAAGGCCCGAAAGGCCCGCGAAGGCGTCGCGCTGGCGGTCGATCAGCGCATAGGTGACGATGAAGGCGAAGGTCCACACGCCGGCGGGGCCGCCGGAGAGCGTGTCCTCGAGCAGCCCGACCGCGAAAGCCCAGAACGGCGGCATCAGGTCGGGGCGCACCAGGCACCAGAAATAGATCGGCATCAGGCCCAGCAGCGGCGCGGGCACGATACCGCCCAGGAACGACACCGGCAGGTTGGCGATCAAGGTGCCCAAGAGCGCGAGCGTGACGGGGACGACCGCCGCCAGGATCCGGCTAGCCATGAACGAACTCGTCCGGTCCATCGCCACGCCTCACTGATCGTCCGCCGTGTCGGCGGGCGGCTGGGCGGCGGTATCGCTGGGCTTGAGGACCGGCTTCTGTGCCGGGGTCTTGGGCTGGGGTTTCGCCGGCGCGTTCGCGGACGGAGCCGCAGCCACGCCGGTGCCGGCCGGTGCGGTCTGCTGGACCGGCGGGGGCGGCGGCGCAGCCGGCGGCAGGGAAAG
>JADMIO010799909.1_pt1 | contig 95802 bp, 90 predicted proteins | sample 8958161 | NCBI WGS metagenome assembly JADMIO01 (sample SAMN16585339, study PRJNA669376) | soil metagenome | isolation source: Crop rotation soil | place: USA: Cullars Rotation, Alabama | collected 2011
CGCGACAACTTGTCCACGTGGAATTCTAAGCTTAGGATCCCAATGTGCTGGAAAGTTCCTTGAAGCCGATGGGAAATTCAAATTCTATATCGCAGGCGGCATCTGCATAGTGGGCCAGCTTGATATGGTCATGAAAGCGGTATTTTTTGGGGTCGGTTCCCAGGCTGAGATGCCATTTAAGACGCTCCTGTTTCCATTGCTCATACCATTCTTTCTGTGTGCCGGGGCGGATAAAGAATTGCATTTCCATCTGTTCAAATTCCCGCATACGGAAAATGAATTGCCGGGCCACGATCTCATTCCGAAATGCCTTACCGATCTGAGCTATACCAAAGGGTATCTTCATTCTGCCCGTCTTCTGTACATTCAGGAAATTGACAAAGATGCCCTGTGCAGTTTCCGGCCGCAGGTAAACTTTATTATCACCTTCCTCTGTAGAAGCCGTGGACCCAAATTCAGTAGAGAACATCAGGTTGAACTGGCGCACATCCGTCCAGTTGGAAGTGCCACTGACAGTGCATTTGATATTGTAGGTCTCGATGAGTTTCTTTAGGCCGGGGAAATCGTCTTTAGCGAGCAGCTTGTCCATTTCAGCCAGCAGGCCATCAGCTTCATCCTGTCGGTTATCCGCAGCCATTTGGTCTGCGTGCGCTTCAATCAAATGATCCACGCGATAACGTTTCTTGCTGTCTTTGTTATCGATCATGGGATCATTGAAATTATCCACGTGGCCGGAGGCCTTCCAGGTGGTAGGATGCATGAATATAGCCGCATCAATACCCACAATATTTTCCTGGAGCTGGGTCATGCTCTTCCACCAGTAGTCCTTAATGTTCTTTTTCAGTTCACTGCCCCACTGCCCGTAATCATATACTGCCTGAAGGCCATCATATATTTCACTGCTGGGAAAAATAAATCCATACTCCTTGCAATGTGAGATGATATCCTGGAATTTCTTCGAATCGTTTGCCATAATACCGGCAAAAATAGGCCAGAACGCCTTAGCTATCACCCGCTAATCTTACTTTTTACATCCCTCACGGGAATATTAATAAAAGGCATCCGAATGGAGAATTATTCGCGTTTTTCCTGCTGAGGGCCTTCGATCACGGTTTTGGACACGGGCTGTTTTTGTATGGACTCCTGCGATTGCACTTCCACCTGTTCTACCCACACTGCATAATTGTTGGGATATATCTGTGAACCGGTATTCATGGCATACACCCGCGTGAAAACTGCCCCGAAATAAAGGATGATGGCCGAGTAATACACCCATAACAATATCACAATGATGGAACCTGCGGCGCCATAGGCGGTGGTCATTGTACTTTGACCCAGGTATAAACCGATCAGGTATTTGCCGGCCATAAACAATAAAGCAGTAGTAAATGCTCCTGCACGTACATGCTTCCAGTCAATGCGGGCATCCGGCAGGACCTTAAATATTAATCCAAACAATAGAGAAGTAATGAAAAAGCTAAGGATCATATTGGATATATAAACCACTACCACCTCTGTATTGGGAAATACCTGGGTAAGGTGATTGATAAAAAAATCCATGAGACTGTTAATGACCAGGGAAACCAGTAATAAAAAACCGAGTGAAAGAATAATGGAGAAAGAAAGAAGGCGGTTGATCAGCATTCTTAACCATCCCCGTCCTTTTTTGGGTTTTGATTTAAGTTTCCAGATGAGGTTGATGCTATCCTGGATCTCTCCAAATATTCCGGTAGCGCCCACCACAAGTGTGGTTATTCCAACTATGGCTGCTAGCTTATTCTGCCCGGAATTAATGGCATTTGCTATTGTTTCCTGTATCTGTTTCGCCGCATTGGGCCCAACCAGTTCACCGACCTGGGTATAAACTGTTCCCTCCACTTCATTATGACCATAGAAAATATCACTGAACCAAATGACAATGATTATAAGGCCCGGAAGGGAGAAAATAGTATAATAGGCCAGGGCTGCACTGAGTTTTAACACCCGGTCAGCAAAAAACTCAGCAAAGGTCTGTTTGGTAATTGTCCATGCTTTCTTAAACGGCATACCAAATACCTGAAAAAAATAATGCCAATCCGGGCGATCCTGGGCTTATTTTTTCAGTTTTTCGTTCTGCTGGTGCCGGTCTGCATCCCGGATATTCTTTTTGAGGAAGTTCTTTTGGAGGGCTTCGGTAAGGTTGACCCCGGTTTGATTGGCAAGGCAGATCAATACCCATAATACATCGGCCATTTCATCAGCCATGTCCTTTTTCTTATCGGATTCTTTGAACGATTGATCACCATAAGTGCGTGCCATGATCCGGGCCAGCTCACCTACTTCTTCCGTAAGAATAGCCATATTGGTCAGTTCACTGAAGTATCTAACACCTACAGTTTTGATCCATTGATCAACGTCCTGTTGAGCCTGCTGAATGGTCATAACACAATTTTTAGAATGTTTTTGCAATATAGCATGATTCTTGCCGTTAGAGACTCCCGCCTTCGCAAAAAGCAACGGCGGACAAGCCCAACCATGAAACGTTGGCGAAATGTAAGAAAGCCGATACCCTGGGAAGCCGTCAACCAATACCTTTAAAAAATATTTGTGATAATGATCATTGCAGTAACCCGGAAGATAATAGCTATTACAGCTTTTCTGTGCCTGATCTTCGTTGCCTCCGCCCAGGCTGGCATTCCACCCGTGGATAAGGCAAGTAAACCTTACCGCATTTATACTTCAGGCAAACAGATTACCGTAAAAAGTACAAAGGATATCAAAAGTGTGATGGTTTGGACCGCCAGCGGCCACCGCATTGTGGAGGAAAGAGGTCTTAATGCAGCTTCTTACAGCTTTACGGTAGGTATCAATGAAAAAGTATTTTTCCTGATGCTGGAACTGCAGGGAGATAAACGCTATACTGAAAAGATAGGCGTAAGATAAGTTCATGATACGCCAATTCACAGCCTTCCAATTGATCTCCTGAAACCTCTAAAAAGAGGACCTTAAAACATTTACTTACTCTTTGTTTTTTGTATCCATTACAATGGTCACCGGACCATCATTCAAAAGCTCCACTTTCATATCAGCTCCAAACTGACCGGTACCGATTGGTTTTCCCAGGTCTGCCGACAACTGTTTTATCATCTTTTCATAAAGCGGTATTGCAATCTCACCTTTACTGGCTTTGCTGTAAGAGGGACGATTTCCTTTTTTGGTGGAAGCATGAAGCGTAAACTGGCTGACGAGGATAATATCACCTGATTTATCTTTTACGGACAGGTTCATTACCCCATTTTCATCATCGAAAATGCGCATATTTATAATTTTGCCGCTTAACCATTCAATATCCTCATCCGTATCTGCATCTTCAATTCCCATCAAAACCAGCAATCCCAGTTTGATCTGCGAATGAATATTCCCTTCAATTGTTACACTTGCCCGGCTCACCCTTTGAATAACCGCCTTCATAATTCGTATATTTACAGTTGCACAAATGTATGCTTGATCTTTCATCAGAAATAAAATTCCAGACCACGCGGAGCGGAGGTAAAGGAGGACAGAACGTAAACAAGGTAGAAACTGCAGTCATCGGAAGCCTTTCTATTGATGACTCCCCGTTGCTGAATAGTGAGCAAAAATCGCTGATCAAAGAAAAGCTGGCTGGTCGCATTAACTCAGAAGGTGTATTGCAGGTAAGGTCACAGACCCACCGGACCCAACTGGCCAATAAGGAAGAAGTGATTGAAAAGATTAACTGGCTGCTCAATGAAGCAATAAAAAAGAAAAAACTCCGTATTGCAACCAGGACCTCCAAAGCAGCAAAGGAGAACCGGCTGGAGTCTAAGAAAAAGAAGGGTGATGTAAAATCAGGAAGAAAAAAGCTGCGGCCTGGAGACTATTGATCCCGGAAGTTGAGATAATCAAATCATGTGAAAAAGAGCTTTATTGCGATAGCGCTTTTGACAACACTGGTCACCATCTTTACCTATGGTCTCGGCTCCTGTAATAAGGACAGGAATCCCAATGATCTCACCTATCTCACGCAGGAAATTCCTGCAGGCTTCCCTCAACCGGTGTATAAATTTGAAGACAACCCGCTAACCAAAGAAGGTTTTGAACTGGGAAGAAAATTGTTTTATGATGGGCGATTGTCACAGGATAATAATCATCCCTGCGCCTCCTGCCACCAGCAGATTGCTGTGTTTGGTACTTATGAGCATGACCGAAGCCATGGTGTAAACAGCACGCATACGCTGAGGAATGCGCCGCCCTTATTTAATCTTGCCTGGCAAACCAAATACCATTGGGATGGTGAATTCAATTCATTGTATAACGAGGCAGCACAGCCTGTTCATGGTGATCATGAGATGGGTGAAACATTTACTTCCATCATTAATAAAATACAAAAGGACCCGGATTACCGCGCAGCCTTTAAAAAAGTATTTCGTACAGAATTCATCAGTCCGAATGATATGATGAAAGCATTGGCCCAGTTCACAGGCACTATCACCTCCTACCGCTCAAAATATGACGAGTTCAAGAAAGGTGCCGCCAGTTTCACCACCCAGGAATTGAATGGATACGCCGTGTTCCAGGCCAAATGCGCTACCTGCCATCCGGAGCCTATGTTCACCGATTATAGTTTCCGGAACATCGGCCTGCCTGTTGATCCGTTATTGAATGATTATGGAAGATTCATGGTAACAAAAGACCCGAAAGATTCTTTTAAGTTCAAGGTACCATCGCTTCGCAGCGTATATATCACTTCCAACTATATGCATGACGGAAGGTTTAATACGCTGGCGCAATGCCTGAACCATTATCGTACAGGAGTGGTGAAATCTTCCAGCGTTGATCCTCTGGTAGCAAACGGGATTACCCTAACCAATACAGAAGCTAATGATGTGGCGCTGTTCCTTCGCACGTTAACTGATTCTACTATTCTTAATGATCCACGGTATACTAAGCCTTAGCGGCTATCAGCTTTTACGCTTTCCTTTCAATACGTCCAGTAGTCCGCGCTGATTACCTATTTCCTTTTGCTGCTCTTCCTGGCTTTTAGCGTTTTTCTTCAGGTCTTCCTGCAGGTCTTTAATTTTCTTTTCCATGCTGGCCTGGTCATCCTGCAGATCTTTGAACTTTTTCTCTGCTTTGCCTACTTCATCTTCCTGGGATTTTATTTTGAGCTCCAGGTTGGCCACTTCAATATCTGGTAGCAATTTATTCAGGAACTGTTTTGCATGTTCAGCATAGGTATCACTGGAGGCGATCATATTTTCACCATTCTTCATTATAACCAGGTAAACATTGGTCATATCTTTTTCCTTGCGGCTCTTGCGTTCCACCTTTACAATAAAATCCATGTCCTTATCACTGATATCATTCACATAGGCATTGCGGAATACAATCATGCCTTTATCCTTATTGAACATTCCTTTTTCTTCACGGGATTTATTGCCCATGCCTTTCAACTTTTCAATGATGGCATTTTCCGCGGCTTCTTCCGGATAGCCGCATTCCAGCACAATGGCTTTCTGCTTTTTCTTGTTATAATCTATGCTGCTTTCGTATGCCTGTGAGAATACTGGCCCCATGTACAGGCAGGCCGCTATCAGGAGGATGGCTGCTGGTCTCATAACAGTGTTTTGACAAATATAGGATTATTATCAGGTGTGATAAATGACAACCTTTCATAGCTCGATTAAATTGCTAATTTTGCATCGAAATCATTGATCTTTTGAGTGGTATAAAAAAACTGGCCGGACAAACCATGTGGTATGGAGTAAGCTCCATAGCCGCCCGTTTTCTCAGCTACCTTCTTACCCCCTATTTTACCAGTACGCTCTTAACCTCCGCTTATGGGGAAATGAACCTGGTGTACGCCCTCATTCCCTTCCTGAACATTTTATTCCTGTATGGACTGGAAACCGCCTATTTCAGGTATGTTCAGAAAAAAGGAAATGAACCGGAAGTATATAATACCATCACCGTTTCACTTATCGTAAGCACTTTTGGCTTTACGGTATTGCTGTTGTTGTTCAGGGATACATTTGCTGAAATTATCTCACTAAAGAATCACCCGGAGTATATTACCTGGAGTGCATTTATTATTGCTTTTGATGCACTGTCAACAATTGCCTTTGCACGGTTAAGGCAGGAAGGCCGTCCCATAAAATATGCGATGACAAAGATCGCAGGCATCCTGGTGTATATTGGGCTGACCATTTTCTTCCTGAGTGTTTGTCCCGCCCTGGTGAAAAAAGACCCGAATGGATTTGTTTCGGTTTTCTATGATCGTAAGAAAGAGGTGAGTTATATATTCATTGCAAATGTTGCACAGGCAGTAGTTACCTTCTTATTATTATCAAAAGAATTCTTCCGCTTCCGCTGGCAATTCAACAGGCAATTGTGGAAGGAGATCATGATCTATAGCCTTCCGTTATTGATCGCCGGATTTGGTGGAATGATCAATGAAACATTTGACCGGATCATGCTGGGATGGTGGTCACCTGCAAAGGATCCAAAAGTGGAGATCGGTATTTATAGCGGTTGTTATAAGCTGGCAATCTTAATCTCCCTGTTTATACAGGCGTTCCGGCTGGGTGCGGAGCCATTCTTCTTTAAACAGGCAGAAGGAGAGAACGCACAGAAAACATACGCCAGGGTAATGAAGTTTTTTGTGTTGACGGTATGTTTTATGTTCCTGGTAGTAGCCCTGTACCTGGACATCTGGAAATATTTCCTGAGCAAACCCATTTACTGGACCGGGCTGAAAGTGGTGCCGATATTGCTTCTGGCGAATATATTCCTGGGTATTTATTACAATCTCACTATCTGGTATAAGGTAACCCATAAAACCATGGCAGGCGCCTGGATCACGTTGATCGGCGCATTGATGACTTTAGTGATCAATTATCTTTTCATACCAAAGTACGGATACATGGCCTGCGCCTGGGCTACCTTCCTTTGTTATGGAAGCATGATGGTGATCTCATTTGTATGGGGTCAGAAAGAATACCGTATTCCCTATGCATGGAAAAAGTTACTGGCCTATATCGCCATTGTGGTAATTCTTTATTTCATTCACAGGCTATTCCAGCGAATTGGATTGAACATTTGGGTGAATCATGGATTTGCCGCTGTTTTATTACTTGCTTTTACCTGGTTTGTGTTAAACGTTGAGAAAAAAGAGTTCCAGCGTCTCCCCTATATCGGACGGTTTTTAAAATAGCTCCTAATACATCTTCACAAACGGATTATTCATTTTCTCAAAACCTACGGTAGTCACCGGGCCATGACCGGAATATACTTTTGTATCATCGGGTAATGTGAAAAACTGGGTCTGGATGCTCTGGACCAGGGTATTAAAATCACCACCGGGCAGATCAGTGCGGCCGATGCTGCCATCAAACAGGACATCTCCTCCAATTATAAATTTACCGGGCGCATGATAAAAGGAAACGCTGCCAGGAGAATGTCCGGGTGTAAACCGGATCTCCAGGGGCTCTCCCCCAAGGTCCAGGGTGGTATTCTCTTTCAGCAGCACAGGATCGCCCTTATAATTCTCAAAGGGCAACTGCCACAGCTTACCCGCCTGCTCCGTGGTATCCCATACCGGTTTTTCTTTGGGGTGGATATGCGGTACCAGGCCCCATTTTTCAAATACGAATTTGTTGCTAAATACATGGTCGAGGTGGCAGTGGGTATTTAGCAGAAGGGTGGGTTTCAGAGACTCCTGCTGTATGAATAATGTTAAGGAATCCCTTTCCTCGTCAAAATAACAGCCGGGGTCAATAATGCAGCACTCCTTTTTCCCGTTATAGAGGACATAGGTATTCTCCTGGACGGGGCTAAAAACAAACGATTTAATAGATAGCATGGGTTTTTTCGTACTTTTAAATATGACGGAATCCAGTAAATTGTGGTCCCTGTCGGAAAAATCCCAAAACTAACGCTAGAATGAGATTTATTGACCAGCCGGTCATTAAATTAAATGCCCCTGTTGGCAACAACCAAAAGAGAAAGCGCGATTAAAAGAATAAGAAACAGCCTGATTTGTATGAATAAAGTTCTATGCCTGATTACCTGTCTTATTGCCTGCATGTGGATGGGAGCGAATGCCCAAGTGAGTACGGTAGAATTTGGAAAAAACCGGGTCCAGTTCCAGAAATTCAATTGGAAATATTACCAGACTGAAAACTTCAATACTTACTTCAGCCAGGACGGCCTGGGTCTTGGAAAATACGTTGCCCAGATCGCAGAAAATGAATTGCCCGGAATAGAGGAGTTTGTGGAGTATGGCCTGCAGCGCCGGATCAATGTAGTTGTCTATAACAATTTTGATGAAATGGTCCAATCCAATATCGGGTTGGGTATTGACTGGCAGAATACGGGTGGTCTTACCAAACTGGTCAATAATAAAATGCTGGTGTACTTTGACGGTAATCATGAGAACCTCCGTCGCCAGATACGCCAGGGACTGGCCAGGGTGCTGATTGAAAATATCCTGTTTGGAGATGACCTTGGTGAATTTGCCGCTAACCAGGCGCTGCTGGACCTCCCCCAGTGGCTGGTAGATGGCTATGTTGAATATGTGGCGGAAAACTGGAGCCCTGCCCTTGATGATGATCTTCGATCTGTTATTCTCTCTGGTAAATACACCAATTTTTACCAGTTCGCCTACGAGAAGCCCTTCCTAGCAGGTCATTCATTCTGGAAATACTTTGGCGATAAATATGGCAAGAATAAAGTGCCTTATCTTTTTTACCTCAGCCGCATTTACCGCAACCTGAATACTGCATCCAAAAAGATCACCAAGAAAAAGTTCAAGGAGATCCTGAAGGATTTCATGGTGGAAACACCCCAAAATTATTATAAGGATATCCGTGGCCGCCGCAATGCGCCAAAAGGTCAACTGGGAGTAAGTGAAACGATCGGCAAGAAAGATTTCATGCGTTTCAATGCCAACCCCAATCCAAAGAGCTTTACGTATGTGGTGACCGAATTCAAGAAAGGAATTTATTCCGTGGTGCTGAATGAGAATTTCGTTAACCGCAAAGTATTATTGAAGTTTGGTCAACGCTCCAAGGAAGATGAAAAGAACCCCAATTACCCCATCATTGCCTGGGATGGTAAAGGCACGCGTATTGCCGTAGTTTACTGGAAAGAAGGTGCTTTAAGGCTATTTGTGTATGATGCATTCAGCCGGTATAAAGTTACCAATACCGAGCTGCCGATGTTTGACCAGGTGCAGGATGTGAAGTATATGCTGGACGCAAATACGTTATTGTTCAGCGGTATCCGCAGTGGTCAAACTGATATTTATGTATATAAGATAGACAAGGCAAGCATTGAGCAGGTCACCAATGATGTGTATGATGATCTTGATCCTGCGTTTGTAGCCTTCCCCAATAAAACTGGTATCATCTATTCAAGCAATCGCCCCACGGCAGAATCCGGTAGCACGGATGATTCACTGCCAGGCAGGCATTTCAATATCTTCCTGGTTGATAACTGGAACAAGTCAGAGTTCAAACAGATATCCAAGCTCACTGACCTTAAATTCGGTAATGCAAGGTTTCCTTCCCAATACAATACTTCCCACTTCACTTTTGTAAGTGATGAGAACGGTATCAATAACCGCTATGCCGGTTTCTTCCGCACGGAAAGAGCGGGACTGGATACGCTTGTATTTATTGGCGATGAGGTTTTGCGTAACCCGCCTTTGACCGAAGTGGACAGTGTGCTGAAGGAATGGAACAAGACCGATATCGATTCTGTAGGATACGTTTCCATTACCAATGATTCTTCTTTCATCTTCCCGATTACAAATTACCAAAGCAGCCTGCTGGAGACAAGAACTGCAGGTGATAACCAGCAGATCAGTGAAGTGGTGAAACTGGGCGATACCAAATTATTGTACCGGTTGAGAGTGGATGAGGCTGCATTGCGCCGCAGGAATATCAATGCACGTCCTACGGAATACATGAAATCCCAGATTGATGAAGCCCGGCGAAACCGAACCCGGCCGTCGCAATTACAGGACAATAAGCCGGCGGAGGAAAAGAAGCCAAATGATTTTTTCCAGAGTGAATTTGATAATGAAAAGAAAGACAGCTCCCGTGTAGGACAGGTAATTGAAGCAACCGAATTGCCGCAGGAAACTGTGTTGCGCAAGGCCAAGTTGTATGAATATCGTCCACCGAAATTCTTTACAGACTATGCAGTAACAGGTTTCAATAATTCTGTATTAACCATCAACAAATTCCAGCCGTATGGTGGTGGCGCAGGACCGATCTATCTTTCCAATGGAACGGATTTCAACGGTATTATCCGTTTAGGCACATCTGACCTGATGGAGGATGTGAAATTCACCGGAGGTTTCAGACTGGCATCCAACCTGCGCGATAATGATGTATTATTTGAATTCTATAATCTGCGTAAGCGTCTTGATTGGGGAGTAACTTATTTCCGCAGCAGCAACCAGGTAAGTTTTGTGAATACCCCTTACATTGGTAAAGAGTTTTCCAATTATTACCTGGCGCGTTTGCGTTACCCGTTCTCAAAAACCAAGAGCCTGCGGATGTCACTGGGTCCTCGTTTTGACAGGATCGTGATCACATCCCGCGACAGGATATCACTGGAAACACCAGACCAAAAGACAACTTACGGACAGGTGAGCATGGAGTATGTGTTTGATAATACCCTGAACCCTGCTACCAATATCTGGCATGGGTTACGTTATAAGGTTTTTGCCGACTGGTTTACACAGCTGAGCAAAATAGGCAATGAAGAAGGCAAGTTCCTCTTTAATGCAGGTTTTGATGCACGGCATTACCTGCCGATCTATCGCAACCTGATCTGGGCAGTAAGAGTGGGAGGTGATTTTTCCTGGGGTGATCAGAAAGTGGTGTATTACCTGGGTGGAGTTGATAACTGGTTCTCTCCCAAATTCAGCAATGAGAACAGGCCCACAGAAAATTATACGTATCAGTCACTGGCAGTTAATCTCCGTGGTTTCAAACAGAATATTGCCAATGGCAACAATGCTGTAGTGATAAACAGTGAGATCAGGTTGCCGGTGTTCCCCACGCTGATGAATAAACCAATTAACAATGCGTTCCTGCGGAATTTCCAACTGGTGCAATTTGTTGACCTGGGAACAGCATGGGCTGGTGATATAAAGAATATTGAAAGACCACAAGTGATCTATTCAGATCTGCCAGATCTTTCGGTGTTGTTGAAAGCTGGTGGCATTGGTCCATTTGCTGGTGGTTATGGATTTGGTGCACGGAGCACGTTACTCGGTTATTTCCTGAGAGTGGACGCAGCCTGGGAGATGAATGGGGTATTTCGTGGTAAACCAAGATGGTACTTTGCCATGGGATTTGATTTTTAAAGATGATCGTTCTTATCATAAACGAATGAGGCCCGCCTTCGGCGGGCCTCTCTGTTTCCATAAGGAACAGTGAACGAAAAACCAACAACAAGAACTACTATTTCGTTTTTACCAGCTTATCTTCTTCGAGAAGTGCATGATGACTGCCAGCGTCAGGAACAAACCAATGCTTCCCAAAATCAAGGAATAATCCTGGAGCTGCAGAATGGTAAATAAATAAGAGTACATCAGCACCAGTATGACTGCCAGGATTGAAGTAAGTTTAGTGGATTGCAGTATTCCCTTTACAAACCACCCGATCAATCCAACCGTTGCCAGCGATGCAATGATATAAGCTGTATTGAAACCGGTATATTCTGAGAACGAAAGCAATAAGGTGTAAAAAAGGATAAGGGCTGCTCCGATCAATCCATACTGGAAAGGGTGCACTGATTTCTTATTGACTGTTTCGATAATGAAGAACGCCGCGAAAGTGAGCAGGATGCAAAGCACGGCATACTTCACAGAGCGCATGGTCTTTTGATAGCCATTAACAGGAATGTAGAGATCAGCGCCGAAGGAAGAAGATTGCAGATTATACGCATCCTGTTTCCAGGCCTGGGGGAAACTGCGAGTGTGTGAAAGGTTTTTCCAGGTAGCAACAAATCCGCTATCCGAGATCTGGTGATCAGGTAATTGCCCACCCGTAAAACTGGGATCAGGCCATGTAGAAGATAATTTTACCGTGGTTTCCTTTCCAACCGGAGTAAATAGTAATTGCTCTGACCCATTAAAGGAAAGGGATGCAGAAAAATTAACAGGGCTTGCCGCGTTCACAATAACAGGAGCGCTAAATCCTTCCCGCATTACTCCGTTATTGACGGCGGCCGGGATGGCGGTGACAGTTGAATCATTCCATTTTACTTTTATATCTTCCTTCAACCCTTTTGCATCAGCCAGGTTTAAGCAAATAGTAGCCTCCTGCCAGAGAATGTTTGCAGGATCTAAACCTAATTTGTCGATCGGTAAAGCATTGAACTTACCCTTCAAATTAATACTGGATGAGTAAAGCATCACCTGGTAAATACCGCGATGGCGCACTTCCGGATTAACCTGGGCATCAATGTTCAACTCATCAGGGAGAAAATAAGCGAAATGCTTTGCGGAACCTGCCTGGTTCGGTGATTCAATATAAGGTACTACCAGCACGGGCCCTGTAAGATTTTGCCGTCCGGCCCATTTGCTGCTCACTTCAGTAAATGCTTCTTTCTGTCGGGCTTCTCTTTCTTTGATCAGTTCCTGAACAAAAAAGGAAGGGATAAGAAGTACTAAAACCAATCCGGCAATCATAAACCCTTTTATCAAAAGTTTACTTTTCTGCCAGACACTTGTTGTAATTGATGTTTCCATTTTATTATGGTGAATTTTATTGACAAATGAATAATTGAAGTATCTGCTGCTCTTTCAGCTTCTTGATCTCTTCTTCAAGCGAAGCCAGCGCGGAGCAGGTAATATTTACCAGGGCATAGGACTCTCTTTTACTGAGCATATTCCATCTCCAGTCCCACTGGCTGATAACCACGTCCATTCCATTGCTGTACCACCAGGCGGTATATAATTTCTGATCTCCATTTATTAACCAGGCAGTGAAAACTTCCTGACCGTTTATACTGCGTTTCTCAGTATGATCAAGGGTGAACCCACTACCCTTCCAACAGATCATGGGATTGTGATCAGTATCATAAAACCCGCGGATTTTTTTAATGTATACGAGGGAATTGACACTATTCAGCTTGATTATTCCGGGCTCATACAGGCTGGTTTCGTATCCTTTTACCTGATTGCCAACAGGGCCTTTGAGATTATAGGTATCCGCTTTTGCTATGTAAAAGGCAAGCGCTATTAAGCAGCCAATAATTAAGCTATGTAGCCACAATTGTAGGGATGAAAGTTTCCCCGTCAGGCCATAAACCACTATTGCCTGATTCCCTCTTTTCACGAAGTATTCAGCCAGCTTTGCAGAGGGGTAGAATACATAAGGCAGCAGGCAGGCTATTCCGGCCAGATCATGGTAGAAAGACTCAGCAGGAATGGAAAAATATACCAGTATAATGATGCGGAAAAGATTAGCAACAATATTCAGCAGAATAACCAGGCTAAAATGGATGAGCAGATGCCTGACCTTAATTGTTCTTCTCATCCTTTGCTGGAAATATGCAATTACAATTCCACCAAAGAGTAGTGAAGCAGCCATCATGGTCAGGCCCATACAACCGGGATCAATGGAGAATTCTTTATTATTCTGTATGATCACATTCCCCCTGGTAATAGTTTCAATACCTACACCGGAGAATATGGTACCTGCAATTTTTGTTAACTGTAAGCGGAGAGGCCAGCTGAAAGTATTAATAACATATTTGAATACTGGCGATAGCAATACCACCATCATCATGGGTATTGGTCCGGTTTTGCCAAAAGAAAATTCAAGTAAGAACAGTATGCTGAAGGATAAAGCAAAAAATAAAAATGTATTTACCGGTAACCAGCAACAGAGCAACATAAAGATCAGCGCTACCCATCCATAACGGCTACTTCTCAAACCTCTCTGTTCACTGTGTAAGGCATAACAGAGACCAGGAAATCCAACCAGGAACTGAAGCGTTCCAATTATAAGGTAATCCTTCAAAGCAAATACCGCTAAGAGCAGGTAAGCTGCCATGAGGAAGAACGACGGCGCAATCCTTCTGCTTTCCTGCATCAATATGTAGGTTGAAATATTCATGCCCGGGCCGATTGATATTTCTTTTTCCTGATGATATAAAACAAGCCAATTACAACCACTGCAATTAATACCCACTCGTGAGGTTCAGGGGCAGCACCTTGTGATGTAAGCGCAGCATTATCCAGGATATTATCGCCTTTCTTAATACCAAAGCGATCATAATCCTCTTGCGTTTCCAGAACAACCAGGCTTGAAACTGGTGTTACTACATACGCTTTCCGGGCTTCTTCCACCAGGCTGTCTTCAATTGGGCGGTCAAACAATAATCCCCTTCCCAGTTTTTGCATGATGTGGTTATAGGAAAAGAGTCGCATTACATGATCAGGTCCATTACTTTCTTTGAGAAGAGGCGTTTTTTCAATCACCATATCCGTCTTGTGAATGATCACCTGCTGATCATCTTCCCGGTCTTCCGGGAACTGTCCGTTATTCAAATGATGAATTAGAATATCGGCATCACCTTTATCATAACGGAAAATGCGAAACTCCTGCAAGGACCTGATATATAAAGAGAGCTCATCACCCAGGTTAAAAACATTTATACGGTCATTCTTTGTTATAAACTCTTTTGTTTTATCGAAAAAACTGCTTCCCTTCAGTTCATCAATCCCCAAAAATGAAGGAACGTTTTTGGTAACCAGCAATGAGTGAGGAACATCACTGATCAGGTAAAGTGGAAAAAGGCTGAATGGTTGCTCATGCAGTTTCTCCCATAGCATTTCCGCATTATTGTTATCCAGTTTCACCAGACCGCTATCATTTACAAAGACAGTTTTATATTTTGTTGCATTAATGATACTGGTAAATTCATCTTTTGTCCATGACCGGTTTAGGTCAAGGTAAATCCACTGAAAATCGACCGGCATTAATTTTTTATGATATGGTTTTAGTGTATAGGAGTTATCCCCAAAGCTGAACGTGCAGCCAGACATGCCGGGATCATTGATCTGTATTCCCCAGAATGGATCATAAACACCCTCCTTCTCATATACCTGTCCCATACTGGATGCAAAAGCTGCCGGCATTTCTATATCCTGTACAGATTGTTCAAAATCTACAATGGTTTTTTCTACAGCATGTTCTGTTTCCGGCCCTCTGAAATAAATATTCTCATACCGTAATTTTCCATTGATCCGCTCAAGCGGTGAAGTGATCCCGATCTTGAACATCCGTTGCTCTGTTGGCAGCACCGGGAATACGCGTACAGTCACAGTATTGCCTTCCTTCCAGTGTACAACTGAAGGGTCCCTTCTTTCCACTCCAACAATGGTTTTATAAGCAGAGTCTGCGAGGGCCCGGGTGGTCAGTATGCCTTTTTCTTCCTTACCATTTATCCATAATGAAAGAGAAGTTACTACTGATCCCTCAGGCAAATAAAAAGTGTAAATAGCTTCACCATTCCTTTGCCATTCTGAATTATTTTCAATAGTGATCGTTTTTCCAGTATAGGCGATATTGCAACGGGGCCATAGTTTTACGGCTGTATTAACGAGCCTGGTTTGGAGTTGCCAACCACTCCACAATTGAATTTCATCATTATTATCGGCCTTTCCCTCTTTTAGATGAATATCATGATTAGCCTTCAATATTTTGATCCGGCTATCTTCATCCATGATAAGCGGATTGGAAAATCTCCTGGCGATATAGATCAGTGGATCATGCTTCCTCAATTCGCCGATATCTTTTCTGTCTGACCCCCAGAGAGAAAACATATCCCCGTAATTGGGTGCGCTATAAATAAAATCGCCCTTAAGGATTTCCGTGGTCTGAGATGTATGCGGTATCTGCTGAGCGGCTGCAATCCAGTGGGGCAGATCAGTCTTATCATTTGCCCAGATGGCATTGATCTTCCCGGTGGTTTTATTCCAGTTGAGGAGGAAGAGTATGCAGATAGTTGCTACCAGGATACTGCTGATGCCAAAGCTTAACCATAAATAATTATTCCTGCGACTGACCCTTTCCTGTGCAACGATGGTAAATACCAAAAAGAGCAATGGAACAAAGCTGTGATAGGATATTCCGAAAAAAAGCATTCCCACAAGACCAATGGGCATCAGCGGTAATAGATAACAGGTAAGGTAGAGGAAGATCATCATACCAATGCCGTTGATGAAACTAACTAAATGCTTTGCCCATTGTGGCATAACAGAGAACCAGGCAAAGGCCATATAATTCAGGCAGACAATAACGAGGAGTGCTGAGAACCAGTTTGTGGAAGTTTCAAAAATCATCATCCCTCTGTTAAGCGCATAGGCACTGATCAATGACAGGATCAGGAATAAGAACCGGTTGTGCAATTTTGCTTCTACATTATCAGTATCTCTATAGATGAAGAAATAAATAATGGTAAGCAGGAAATTTAAGACGAATGCAAACTGAACGCCCGGATCTTTTCCGCCAAACTGTGAGAGGTAGTAGATGATCAGGGACATTCCAATGAAGATGAGCCCTGACACATAGGCCTTATCGGAAAATCTTCTTTTCAGGAGCAGGTTCATAAAATGTATTTAAGCGTGGTTTATTATCTGGTTTTCGTGTTCCTTCAATTCATTTGAAGGGGCTGTTTTAATTGGCTCTTCTCCTCTTTCCATAACAGCAATGAGTTGGTAAACTTTAAGCAGGATGGCAAACCCCACTACTCCGAATGAGCAATCGATCAAACGCCAGTTGAACGGGATATCCCTGAAATGACCGGCTATCAAAGCAAATGGGATAACAGCCAGGCAGGCAATGATGCCGAACTCAATCACCCATTTGTTCCTGACAGGATTTTTCCATGGCCCAATAAAGAGGATAGCCAGCATGAAATGAGCGAAGGCCAGCCAGTCATATCCATAACTGAGAAATGGAAACTGGAGGTTAGTATTTGAAACTGCTACATATACCCTGTCTATCCAGGCACCAATGGTTGTTTCAGTAGAAATAAGCCGGCTCAAAAAACGCAGCTCTCTTTCAATAGGTATGGCAGTAAGGCCACTCAAAAAGAGGGAGATCATGAAGAAGGACATCCATCTCCTGATCCCCTTAAGTGAATTCTCGTATTTAAAAGTACTTTGCATTTCAAAGTGTTTAAGCAAAAAAAATATTATTTAACTCCTTTAATCATGTTTTCAAGTGCAGCAATATGTTCTGAAAACGCTTTTTCACCTGTTTTGGTAACGGAATAGGTAGTATTAGTCTTTCTGCCAATAAATCCCTTGTGCACCTTAATATACCCGTTCTCCTCCAGGCTCACCAGGTGGGTGGCCAGGTTGCCATCCGTGACTTCCAGCATCTGTTTGAGGTCATTGAAGCTGATCTCCTCATTCACCACAAGGATGCTCATAACCCCCAGCCTGATCCGGTTATCAAATACCTTATTTAAACCATTTATAGGGTTCTTCATTACTAATTCTTGACGTTAAACTTCATTAGGCCTGTTCCGGGTTTCGCTCATATTTCCACCACATGATTATGCCGTAAAGAATATGCATTACCCCAAAACCCAATGCCCAAAAATACAACCCATAACCTATGAACTGTGTATTGATGAGTCCAATAATTATTTCACAATACCCGAGATAACGGATATCTGTCAAAGTATACTTACTTGAATTAACCAGGGCAAGACCATAAAAGATCAGGCAGGAAGGAGCCACAAATCGCCAGTCGCTATTCTGCAACATAGCAAGAATGAACAAGCCACCCGTTACCAGCGGGATAACCATATTCCAAAACAGCCTGCGTGAAGTATGGTCCCAAAGTGATCTGCCGAGTTTAGTTGATTTTCTCCAGGTAAAATAAAAGGCCAACAGGAAGGCCAGCCCAAACACACCTGCCGCCAGACCCATCAACTGCACTTTCAACGTAGCAAAATCATCTGCGCTGAAGTACCTGCGCTCATTATAACCATCATAATAGGGTTTGAAAATAATATAGCGGGCTATCCAGGCGCCGGCAAGTGCAACAAGACCGGCCGCAATTCCACTCAGGCCGCTGAGAGAGATAAAGCGGCTGGACCGCTCCATCAGTTTGCGGATGTCACGGACATCCTGTAAAGTGTCTGTTTGTTGGTTTTGTTCGTTCATAAAAGCACTTTGAAATACAAAGTAAATACAAATATTATGTATTTCCAAATGCTTTCTGGTGAATTTAACAGACCAGGAAAGGAGGTTTAACTGCTCGCTACTGACCAGTGAATAGCAATAGCAATGATCGCCGGATAGGGAGAAAGGCAAATCCGTATGTTAGGATAGCGAAGCATCAGCACATCTTATTAAAGTGCAGTAAATGATATGCAGACACAGGTTCCCTAATTTAAAATAACGAAGCATCAGTCCAACTCTTTAAGACGCAGTAAATGATATGCAGACACAGGTTTCGGGAACTCATTTCGCTATTACAAAGTATGATGGGAAAGGTTAGCAGAATATGGATCAATCCTTTTGTCCGATGAAAGACTGTTACTCACCGATTTAACAGATAAAATTGAAGATCAGTTGATAAATTTGCCTGATGAACCCCGGAAGGCCGCTGCAAACCATACTGCTCTCTGTGCTTTGCTTTGTTGTTATGCAGCCTGTGCTGGGCCAAACCCGCCGGATCAGCGGTTCAGTCAGGGATGCAAATAGTGATGAACCGGTTCCTTTCGCCTCTGTTTCCTTCAAAAATTCTACCTCAGGAGATTTAACAGATTCAGCTGGCCATTTTTCTTTCCGCTTTGATCAGTGGCCATCCGATACCATGGTCATTACCTGTGTGGGCTACCAGCCTATTACCTATATCATCAATAAGGATAGGGATTCCATTTTGGTAGATCTTTTAATGGAGAGGGGAACCTTTACTGAAGGTGTGACTGTTAAGGTAAAGGTCAATAAGGGATTGCTGCTCTGGCGAAAGATCGTACAGCATAAACCACAGAACGACCGCTATCGTTTCTCCAATTTCTCTTATGAACTATATAATAAGCTGGAGCTGGACATCAAGAATATCAATTTTGAAAAGATCTCCAGGTTTAAGCCGCTCCGGCCTGTTGGTGATCTGATCAATCAGAATGTAGACAGCTCCGCAGGCGTTAAATTCCTACCCACCTATCTTACAGAAGCCATCTCTGATTATTATTACCAGAAGAAACCGCTCAAGCGGAGGGAAGTGATCAAGGCCGCCAATACTAATGGCGTAAAGAATGAAAGTATTATCAAGTTCCTGGGTGGAATGGACCAGAACGTGAATGTCTACAACAATTTCATTCCAGTATTTAATAAGGAATTTGTTAGCCCTGCCAGTGATAATGGTGATCTCTATTATAATTACCGCGTAACAGATACCCAGCAGGTCAGCAATCAGCGATATTACCATTTAGTATTTACCCCGCGACGTAACGGTACCAACACCTTTGAAGGAGATTGCTGGGTGCATGCCGGTTCTTTCGCCATTCAAAAAATGAATCTCCGGTTAGGCAAGGATGCGAATATCAATTTCGTGGACAATCTCAGCCTGATACAGGAATATAAGCTGATCAATGATTCTACCTGGTTCCTTGCCAAGGATAAATTTGTAGCGGACATGTCGCCCATTGGTAAGAGCAGCCCGGGTTTTATTGGTCGCAAGACAACCACCTATCGAAATATCGTGGTCAATGATACTTCAGTCACCAATGAGCTGAGCCGCAATAAACTGCTGGAAGAGATCATTACCACACCCGGCGCTGATGAAAAGGGAAAAGAATTCTGGAATGAATCACGTCATGAAGAATTATCGAAAACGGAAGCCGGTATCATTAAAATGCTGGACACGCTAACCAATGCACCCGTGTTTAAGAAACTGGCCGACCGTATTAATTTCTTTGCCACAGGATATAAGAATATCGGCAATATCCAGATAGGACCCTGGTATAACTGGATCACCGCTAATTCCTGGGAAGGATTCAGGGTACGGTTTGATATAGGAAGTAACCGGAAATTTGATAAACACTGGTGGTACCACACGTACCTGGCCTATGGTTTTGACGATAAGAAATTAAAAGGCAAAGGAGAACTATTCTATTTACCCCATAAACATCCCAGGCTGTACTGGTATGCATCCTATACCAATGATCTTGATTTTGGTCAGAACTATTATGGTGAGGTAACAACGGATAATATATTCGCGCTGGCAATCCGTAAGCCGGATATACCCATCAAGTTCATCAAGATAGATGAAAAGCGGTTTGAGTTCTTCAATGAGCACCGTTCCGGTTTTTCTGAACTGGTAGCAGTAACACACAAAGGATTCACGCCATTAAAGAACATTCCATCCAAAGATTCATTTCCATCTGTTACCGGCAGATCACCGCTTACTACTTTTGAAGTTTCCCTGCGGTTGCGTTTTGCCTACCTGGAGAAATTTTTAGAGAATACATTTTTCCGCACAAGCCTGGGAAGCCCCTATCCTATCGGAGATATCTACGTGGCACGTGGCATTGCCGGAGTATTCAGAAGCAATTATAATTATACCAAAGTATCAGGAAGTATTTCTGATTATATGAAGATCCCGCCATTGGGAAGTATCTCTTACCAGCTTTATGCCGGCAAGACCTTTGGAACCCTTCCTTATGTGTTACTGGATATTGCGCCTGGTAATGAACTGCACTATTATAATAAGTATGCTTTCAATATGATGAATAAATATGAGTTCATCCATGATAAATATGCCGGAATTAATTTCGAACATAATATCGGCAATGGCATCTTTCGCTTATTCCCCAAATTGAAGCTTCGTCAGCTCTGGACGGTAAAAACATTATGGGGCAGTCTTTCAGCAGCCAACAGGAACTACAATTTCAAACAAGACAATACATTCCAAACCCTGGATGGTAAAACTTATATGGAGTTGGGAACCGGGGTTGATAATATCCTGCACGTATTCAGAGTTGACTTTATCTGGCGCGTGTTGCCCAACTCATTGCCGGATGGCGATACCAAAAAGTTCGGGATCTTTGGTAGTTTCCGCCTTACGTTTTGATTAACTATTCTTTCACCAGGGCGTCCTTATCAAACTTTTACTTACCTTTCTTGCAATCAAAATGGCGACCATGGCTTCTCAGTATATTCTTGCATTGGATCAGGGAACTACCAGCAGCCGCAGCATGCTGTTTGACCATCATGGTAATATTGTCAGTGTGGCCCAAAAAGAATTTCGTCAGTTATTTCCTCAACCCGGTTGGGTAGAGCATGACGCTGAAGAGATCTGGAGCACGCAATACGGCACCTTTGCGGAAGCAGTTGCAAAGGCCAATATCACTATGCGACAGGTAGTGGGTATCGGGATCACCAATCAACGGGAAACAACGGTGGTTTGGGAACGCAAGACCGGCAAACCCATCTATAATGCAATTGTTTGGCAGGACCGTCGCACTGCCGCTTACTGCGACGAACTGAAGGCGGCAAATATGGCCGCAACCATTCAGCAAAAGACCGGGCTTATCATCGATGCCTATTTCTCCGCAACAAAATTGAAATGGATACTGGACAATGTGAGTGGCGCGCGGCAAAAAGCCGAAAAAGGGGAACTGGCATTCGGAACTATCGATACCTGGCTGGCCTGGAAATTATCCGGCGGTGAATTACATGTAACAGATGTATCCAATGCCAGCAGAACAATGCTATTGAATATTCACACCGGGCAATGGGATGAAGAGCTATTAAAGCTGTTTACTATTCCGGCCAATCTTTTACCGGAAGTAAAACCGTCCAGTAAAGTATATGGCGTAACCGGAAGTTTTGTTCCAGATTCACGCATTCCCATTGCAGGTATGGCAGGAGATCAACAGGCGGCATTATTCGGACAGCTTTGTACGCAACCAGGAATGGTAAAGAATACGTATGGTACCGGTTGTTTTATGTTAATGAACACAGGAGAGAAAGCCATTAGTTCTAAAAACAATCTGTTGACCACTATTGCCTGGAAGATTGATGATAAAACAGAGTATGCCCTGGAAGGAAGTGTGTTCATAGCGGGCGCAGTGGTGCAATGGTTACGCGATGAATTAAGAATTATCCGTGCATCAGCTGAAGTAGAAGAACTGGCAGCACAGGTTAAGGATGCAGATGGCGTTTATATTGTTCCTGCATTTGCCGGACTGGGAGCTCCTTACTGGAACCAGTATGCAAAAGGAACACTATTTGGACTAACAAGAGGAAGTAATCGTTCCCATATTGCCAGGGCAGCACTGGATAGCATCGCCTATCAAACTTATGATGTTTTGAAAGCAATGGAAGCAGATAGCGGCATTCATATTAAGGAATTGCGAGTGGATGGCGGCGCTACTGTCAATAACCAGCTGATGCAATTCCAGAGTGATATTCTGAACTGCAAAGTAGTTAGGCCAACCATTACGGAAACAACAGCGCTGGGCGCTGCCTACCTGGCAGGGCTGGCAGTAGGGTACTGGAAAAGTATCAATGATATACAACAGCAATGGCAGGTGAATCAATCATTCTCACCCAACATTAAAGAAGATAAAAGAAATGAGCTGGTCAAAGGTTGGCAACGAGCCGTGAAGGCCAGCATTGCCTGGGCTGATAACAGATAATTTGTAACAGGTAATAAGCAACAGACCTATCAGTTAAGCAATAATTATTAAAATCCCAACTCGTGAACCGGAGTTCAATGCTCGATGCCCTTTCATCCACTACCCTGTGGGATATCTGCATTATTGGCGGCGGGGCTACTGGTTTAGGTATTGCGGTTGACGCTGCGTCCAGGGGTTATAAGACATTGCTGCTAGAGAAATATGATTTTGCAAAGGGAACTTCTTCCCGAAGCACCAAACTGGTACACGGAGGTGTGCGCTATTTACAGCAGGGCAATATCAAACTGGTGATGGAAGCGCTGAAAGAAAGAGGGCTGTTAAAGAAGAATGCGCCGCATATAGTCAAGAACCAGTCGTTCGTGATCCCTAATTACAAATGGTGGGAACATCCCTTTTATGGTATTGGATTAAAAGTATATGACTGGATGGCGGGCAGCCTTGGCCTTGGACCATCACGTTTTCTTTCCAAAGAAGAAACACTGGAGCTGACGCCTACGCTTGATCCCGAAGGATTAAAAGGAGGTGTGCTGTACCATGATGGGCAATTTGATGATGCACGTCTTGCCATTCATTTGGCAATGACGGCAGCGGACCATGGAGCAACATTGATCAACTATTGTTCAGTAACCAATCTTTTAAAAGCAGACGGGCAGATTGAAGGTGTACTGGCAGAAGACACTATTCATAAAAAGTTTTATGAGATAAAGGCAAAGGCAGTTATCAATGCTACCGGCGTTTTTACCGACCAGATTTTAAAGATGGATGATGCAACTGCGGAATCCATCATCAGTCCCAGCCAAGGCATTCACCTTGTCTTTGACAAAGCTTTTCTTCCCTCTGATACAGCCATTATGATCCCCAAAACAGATGATGGCCGTGTATTATTTGCCGTGCCCTGGCATAACCGTATCATTGTGGGTACCACTGACACACCTGTTTCCAATGCTTCCGAAGAACCTAAAGCGCTGGAGCAGGAGATAGATTTTGTGATGCATCATATTACACGTTACTTAACCAAAGACCCCACCAAAAAAGATATACTCAGCCAGTTTGCGGGATTGCGTCCACTCGTAAAGGGCAACGCAAAGAGTACAGCCGCCTTGGCGCGTGATCATCATATCAGTATTTCTGATTCTGAATTAATCAGTATCACCGGTGGCAAATGGACAACCTACCGGAGAATGGCAGAAGATGTGCTGGAAATTGCTGCACACAAGGCGGGGCTTCCTGAAGTAGAATGCAAGACCCGACAATTACCTGTCCATGGTTATAAGGAAACACCGGATTATGAAGCACCTTTATATTATTACGGAACGGATGCTGCCAATATATTATCCCTGGTGAATGCAGATAAATCCCTTTCGGAACTTATACATCCACGGTTAAACTTCACCAAAGCCGAGATTGTATGGGCAGTACAACAGGAAATGTGCATGACCATTGAAGATGCACTGAGCAGGCGAACAAGAGCTTTATTGCTGGATGCAAAAGCAGCCATGGAAGCCGCACCAATAGTGGGAAATATACTTGCGAAAGAAATGAAAAAAGATGATGACTGGATAAAAAAGCAGGTGGATGCTTTTAATTCAGTTGCAAAAAACTACCTTCCCGTCTTATAAAACCTTTGCTATATGGAATTATTAACTCCTGAACACCCTTTTTTGTACCATTTCATGGCAGAATTTATTGGAACCGCTTTATTGATCATACTGGGAAGCGGAGTAGTTGCCAATGTTGTACTAAAGAATACTAAAGGAAATAATGGCGGATGGATTGTAATAACTTTTGGTTGGGCCATTGCCGTTTTTGCTGGTGTATTTGCTTCCACAAGGCTGGGAGGCAGCGGTCACCTGAATCCTGCGGTTACAATTGCACTGGCAGCGTTTGGGGATTTTGAAAATTCACTTGTTCTTCCTTATCTGCTTGGTCAGTTTACAGGTGCGTTTGTTGGAGCATGTGTAGTATGGCTTGCATACAAACAACATTTTGATTCTACCCAGGAAGGAGATCTGAAACTGGCCGTATTTTCCACTGCACCTGCCATACGGAAACCAATCTGGAATTTAATGACGGAAATTATTGGCACTTTTGTGTTATTACTTGGCGCTTTATTGATGTCCAAACCATATACAAGCATGGGTGCGCTGGATGCGTTGCCTGTTGGACTGTTGGTGTTAGGTATCGGTCTTTCTTTGGGTGGGCCTACAGGTTATGCAATTAACCCGGCACGTGATCTTGGTCCGCGTATTGCGCATTTTATTCTTCCTATTCCTAATAAAAGGGACAGTGATTGGGGATATGCCTGGATACCAGTGATCGGCCCCATTATCGGCGCCTGTCTTGCTGCTTTGCTGCTGAAAGTATACGGGCTCTAGATATTTTCTAATATTATCCCGGCTGCTCTTCTTATTTCTTCTTCTGATATGATCAGTGGTGGAGAGATGCGCAGGCAATTAGGGGCAAATAAAAACCAGTCGGTAATAAGTCCGCCGGCAATACAATTATCGATTATCTTCTTATTGGTCTCAAAGGAATCAAATTCGAGCGCCAGCCACAAACCAAAGGAGCGAACGGTTTTTATTTTAGGATGGACCAAAAGTGAGCGAAATAAATTTTCTTTTGCCTTAACCGATTCAATCATTTTCTCATTGATCAGCGCTTTCATGGCAGCCAAACCTGCAGCACAACAAACCGGGTGACCGCCAAAGGTTGTTATATGGCCTAATACCGGGTCACTGGAAAGTGTTGACATGATCTGGCGGTTGGCAATAAAGGCGCCGAGCGGCATTCCACCGCCCAGTGCTTTCCCCAGCAAAACAATATCCGGGATGATATCATAATTTTCAAAACCCCAAAGCTTACCTGTACGTCCAAACCCTGACTGGATCTCATCCAGCACCAGTAAGGTCCCGGTTTCATCACATTTCTTTCTCAATGCCTGCATCCAGTCAGCAGAAGGCGCAATGATGCCAGCTTCAGCCTGGATCGTTTCCGCGATCACGCAGGCGGTATGTTCGTTTATTGACTGCAATGATTCTGCAGTGTTATATTCCAGGTGAAGTATATCCGGCAATAATGGACGAAATGCGTTTCTCCAGTATTCACTGCCCATTATGCTCAGGGCTCCCTGTGTGCTTCCATGATAGGAATTTTCAAAAGCGATGATGCGGGTACGACCGGTAACACGTTTTGCCAGTTTCATGGCGCCTTCCACTGCTTCAGTCCCGGAATTGGTGAAATAAACTGAATCAAGCTGCCGGGGCAAATGCTCCGCCAGGTATTTTGCAAATTGTACTTCGGGGCTTTCAATGAATTCTCCATAGACCATTACATGCAGATAGGAGTCCGTCTGCAGGCGGATGGCCTTTACCACTTCCGGATGACGGTGACCCACATTGGCCACGCTGATACCACCAATCAGGTCCAGGTATTTTTTGCCTGAAGCATCAACCAGCTCCGTTCCTTCTGCTTTAACGATCTCCAAAGCCATGGGAGCCTCGGAAGTCTGGGCCACATGCCGCAGAAATAATTCACGTTGATTCATTGTTCCGGCAAAGGACGCAAAGAATGAGCAAGGAGGCAAAGAAATTATCTAAATTGCAAATACATTCATTATTCACTTTAAATCTGAATCCCATGCCTGTTATTCTCCCCGTAAACGGTAAGCACCCACAATTTGGCAAGAATAATTTCATTGCTCCCAACGCCACGGTAGTGGGTGATGTAGTGATGGGTGATGATTGTAGTGTCTGGTTCAATACAGTGATCCGCGGAGATGTCAATTTTATCAAAATGGGAAATAAGGTAAATGTGCAGGACGGGGCATGTATCCATTGCACTTACCAGAAATGTGGGACAACCATCGGCAATAATGTTTCAATTGGCCATAATGCCATTGTACATGGCTGTACCCTGGAAGATAACGTGCTGGTGGGAATGGGTGCGATCATAATGGACAAGGCAATTGTGCATAGCAATACCCTTATTGCTGCAGGAGCAGTTGTTTTGGAAAATACCATCTGTGATCCCTGCAGTATTTATGCAGGTGTTCCTGCTAAAAAAGTAAAAGATATACCACAGGATATGATCAAAGGTGAGATCAACCGCATTGCAGATAACTATATCAAATACGCGAGCTGGTTTAAAGATGCCATACTGGAAGGACAGCAATAACAGTTTTACTGGTTGGTGTTACATGAACCATGGCGGTCATAAAGCCATTTATTTATTCACTTTTCGCATCAGTTTTCAATAATTATTATTTAACAGATCCCAACCTGCTGATTGCCAATAGCAGCTTTGCTCCTGATTGCGAAGGGGGACTTTTACTATAGTAAAAACAATGAATAAAAAGTAAATTCGTTATACCAATATGCGATTTAATATGAAAACCATAATGACCACTGCCACCCTGATTTGCTTTATGGCCATGGTATCATCCTGTAACCTTTTTAAGCCTAAATACGGCTGTCCTACCAATGGAAAGAATGTAGGTGCTGAAAAACTGGTAAGCGGTGATCCTGCAGCAGAGAAAGCAGCGAGGAAAGCAAAAAAATTTAGGAGTTAGCAGGCAGCTAATTCGTAAAAATCCCGGTCTTATAGTAAAAACCACCCGTAAAACGATTACTATGAGTCTTACCCTACGAACTACTTTAGGATGCACTGAGGCCATCATTGCCGATGACGGGAACCTCAACCTCTTTTACCGCATTGCAGGCATCATCAACGAAGATCTTCGCCTGAAATTCCTTAAAAAAGAAGACGAGTTTGATACCATCAGCTGGAGCTTTAAATTCAAAGGCCATACGCTGACGCTTCAATACGATATCTACAACGGTATCTCTGTATTGCCTACCAAGGCACAGGGTGCTGATGTGAAGGATAATAAAGCCGTAGTGGAGCTGGCAGCTGTCCTTGAAGGAAAGCTGATCGATCGTGAACTGTTAAGGAATATCGCGTAAACTAAGCCTATAGCAATCAATATATACGCTACCAGTCTTACTGTTCCCTTATTCAATAACTTTTCTCCTCAATGGAATCAAGTATGGTTGCATAGCTGACATACCTGTCTTCCGCTATCTCCCCTTCTGTTACCGCTTCCTTTACCGCACAGCCCGGTTCATTGATGTGCTGGCAATTATTAAACTGGCAGTTATTCAGGCGCGACCGCATTTCAGGAAAATAATGAGACAATTCCTGTTTGGAAATATCTACCAGCCCAAATTCCCTCATCCCGGGTGTATCAATAATAGTTCCTCCACCAGGCAGGTCATACATTTCAGCAAAAGTGGTGGTATGCATGCCTTTCCCGCTCCAATCACTTACATCCTGGGTCTTGATCTGAACTCCGGGCAGGATGGCGTTCAGCAGGGATGATTTCCCAACACCACTATGACCGCTGAACAGGGTTATTTTACCGTGAATTTTTTCAGACAAAGCATCAAGCCCTGTATTCTCTTTTACACTTACCAGGTAAACACCATATCCAATGCTGCCATACATGTCATTCCACAGCTCAAATTTTTCCTGCTCCTTCTTTTTATAGAGGTCTGCCTTATTAAAGATGATGGATGGCTGCACATGGTACATTTCAGAGGCAACCAGGAAGCGATCAATAAATCCCTGTGAAGTGCGTGGTTCCTTTAAGGTGGCCACCAGGAATGATTGGTCAAGATTGGCTGCTATAATATGGTGCTGATGTTTTTGACGGGGAGACTGGCGATTGATATAATTCCGTCGTGGCCGGATCTCTGTAATGATGGCCGTATTCTCTATCTTATCTTCTGTTTCAATTTCAACTGAATCACCCACGGCAATAGGATTGGTACTGGTAATATCATCTATTTTAAACACCCCTTTAATGCGGGCATTATGCCAATTACCTGATTCATCCTTTACGGTATACCAACTGCCGGTAGATTTATATACGGTAGCCTTCATTCCCCGCGAAATTAGTGAAAAGAAAAAGGGGATATAATAGATGGCTCGTGAGCTACGAACCACCACGCAGGAATGAGAATATCAGGGAAACTTCCGGAGCAGGGTTGTTCTGAGTAAAACATCCAGGAACAGAAGTGCCAGCGCGGTTAATACAAATGGAATGAACAATTCCTGGTAACGTTTATAGGAAGTAACATCGATCTTTGATTTCTCCATCTTATCTATCTCCTTATAAATATTCTGCAATCCTTCCTTATCCTTGGCGCGGAAATAACGACCGCCTGTTTCTTCTGCAATTTTTCTCAGCAGGCTTTCGTCAATAAAATCAATAGCAGGATTTTTTGCCTGCGGGGCATTACCTGTATTCTCCACCACAGTGGATGGCAGCGCACCCATACCAATGGTATGCACCCGCACTCCATGGGATTTTGCAATTTCAAGCGCCGTCAATGGATCTATCAACCTTGTATCCGGCGGATCTTCCTTTCCGTCTGTGATCAATATGATCACCTTGCTTTGAGCAGTGCTTTTGGATAACCGGTCTACAGCAGTAGCCAATCCCTCTCCTATTACCGTTCCATCTTTCAGAAAGCGCCTGCTTTCCAGGGTCTGTATCTGGTGTATGAGTGTATTCCTGTCTGTTGTAATGGGACATTGGGTAAAGCTCTCTCCACTGAATACAACCAGCCCGATCCTGTCTACCGGGCGCCCCATTACAAAATTTACCGCCACCTCTTTTGCTACCTCCATACGGGAAGGCAAAATATCTCTTGAGCCCATGCTTCCGCTCACATCCATGCATAATACAATATCAATGCCCTCGCCCTGCAAATGCTCCTGGTCATTTCTTGTTTGCGGCCGCGCTAATGCAACAATCAAAGCTGCAACTGCCAGTAACCGGAAAATAAAGGGGAAATGCCTGAAGAACAGTTTGGCAGATGATACCTGGAATGAATTGGTTGAAGAGACTTTTATGGTGGCCTGCTGCCGGTTATAATTTTTCCAGTACCACCAGATCATCAATGGCAATAACCCAAAGAATGGAAAAACCCATTTATAAGCAAAGGTCATATGTTTGATCCAGTCGTACAGCATTCACTCATCTATTTCATTTGTTCAATAAAATCAATTGACTCTTTAATAGTATCATAACTGTTCCTGTCATCATCCGCTGAAGGAACATACTTGGCAAATTTTGTAAAATCACTTATCCGTAAAGCCTGCGCCAGTTTTTCATAAAGGGCATTGGGGATCTTCAGCTCCCGCAACTGCACTACCAGGTCATCTGTTGTCTGCTGAAGCGAGTGAATTCCTTTTTTGTCCAGCACATACTGTCTGAAAATATCTACCAGCCTGGAATAATATTCTTTGGCACCACCTTTTTGTGCTTTTAATTTTTGCAGTGCTCCCATAGCCACTTTATAGGGATCAGGCGGTGGCTCAACGGGCTTTACAACAGGTTTCTTTTTCTTTCGTAAAGCCAGGATGAGAATAATGATCAGTAACAAGGCTGCTGCCAGCGCAGGGTACAGCCACTGATTATCCTTCTTTTTCTCTTCAACAGGGTTTACTTCAATAATATCCTTTATATCATGATAAGGCTGGGTGGTATCGAACGGCGTATAGCCCACATCAATCGGCAGGGTATCGGTCCCTATTTTTCCATACAACACAAATGAAGGGATCACCCAATGCCCGGAATCAAAGCTGGTAATGCGAAAGTTTTGGGACAGTACTGTTCCGCTGCTGGTATTGGAGGTGTCGATGGGTTCTGTGGAAAGGAATTCAAAATGGGCAATGGAATCAATTGGAAAAAAACTGATGGGTTGAGATTCAGGAATATCTGCTTCCAGCCTGAGCTGTATCGGTTCACCGATCAGGATCTTGGACCGGTCAATAGTTGCGCGCACGGTAGTCTTTGCCTGTCCATAGGAGATTATTGGAAAAAAGGCAGACAGAACCAGAAAGATGGTGGTATAACTATTCCTTTTTATCATTCAGTTTATGCGATCAATGGTTCACTTGTTGCGGCTAAGGAAAAATCGCTGCAATACTCTAACATAATCATCACCGGTACGCACATGCAAAAGATCAGAGCCAGCTTTTTTGAATACCTGTGAACTGTATTGGGTTATCCGGAAAAACTCCTGCTGGTAACTCTGGCGTACAAATGCATTACTGCTGTCGATCCATTTGGTAGTACCTGTTTCAGCATCCTGCACCTGTAATAAACCGGCTTTGGGCAATTCCATATCCATTTTATCATATATTTTGATCCCGATCACATCATGTTTTTTTCCCGATATCCGTAATGCGTCTTCGTAATTAGCATCCAGGAAATCGCTTAATACAAAAGCAATACTTTTCTGACGGGTAACATTATTGAAATAACGCAAAGCCTTGCTTACCTCGGTACCCTTTCCGGCAGGCTCCTTGCTCAGCAACTGGCGTACAATATAGAGTGCGTGCTGCTTCCCTTTCTTGGGCGGAATATACGCTTCCACCTTATCACTATAAAATATAGCCCCGATCTTGTCTGCATTGTTCACAGCGGAGAAGCTTAGCACTGCTCCAATTTCCGTGATCATATCCCGCTTGCGTGCATGAACGGTACCGAATAAGGAACTGGCGCTGATATCAACGAGCAACATTACCGTGAGCTCCCGCTCCTCTTCAAACACTTTACTGTACGGATGTCCCAATCTTGCAGAAACGTTCCAGTCAATAAAGCGCGTATCATCTCCCGGTGCGTATTCTCTCACCTCTTTGAACGACATACCCTTTCCTTTAAAGGCGCTATGGTATTCACCCGTAAACAGGTCAGTAGTAAGCTTTTTACTTTTTATCTCCAGCTCACGTACCTTTTTTAATATTTCTGCTGTTGTTAGCATTGACAGGAAAGGATAAGCTGTTTATTATGGTACATTGATCTGTTTCAAAATATCTTCCACCACATCTTCCACGTTCACATTCTCAGCTTCTGCTTCATAAGTGAGGCCGATACGATGACGTAATACGTCTTTGGCAATGCTTCGGATATCTTCCGGGATCACAAACCCGCGTTTATTCAGGAAGGCCTGGGCTTTTGCCGCCAGTGCAAGGTTAATGCTGGCGCGGGGACTGCCACCGTAAGAGATCAAAGGTTTCAGTCTTTCCAGTTGATACTTCTCCGGTGTACGTGTAGCAAATACTATATCAAGTATGTACTGTTCAATCTTTTCATCCATGTATATCTGCCGGGTAAGGTCTTTTGCATTGGTCACTTCCTGTATGGAAACAACCTGCTTCACCGGCTGTGCCGCGATGCCCTGTACATTCTGGCGAATGATCATTTGCTCTTCATGCATCTTTGGATATCCCACCACCACTTTCATAATAAAACGGTCAACCTGTGCTTCTGGTAATGGATAGGTTCCCTCCTGCTCTAACGGATTTTGAGTTGCCAGTACCAGGAAGGGTTCATCCAGTTTATAGGTTGAATCACCAATGGTCACCTGGCGTTCCTGCATGGCTTCCAGCAATGCGGATTGCACTTTTGCCGGAGCGCGGTTTATTTCATCAGCCAGTACAAAATTGGCGAAGATGGGTCCTTTGCGAACTACAAAATCACCTTTCTGCTGCTGATAGATCATGGTACCGATCACGTCTGCCGGCAACAGGTCCGGCGTAAACTGGATACGGCTGAATTTTGCATGAATGGCCTGGGAAAGTGATTTAATAGTTAGGGTTTTTGCCAGTCCTGGCACCCCTTCCAGCAGTACGTGGCCATTGCTCAGAAGACCGATCAGGAGACGGTCCAACATATGGCTTTGCCCAACAATTACATGCCCAACTTCCTGCCTTAATTTATCGGTAAACTGGCCTGCATGGCCAATACGTTCGTTTAACTGACGGATATCCTCTGCGGTTTTATACATGGGCTTGATTTATGGTGACGCAAAATACAAACTTGTTGGTAAGCAAATTGTTTGCCGATATAACCTTACTGGTAAAACCCCACAATAATTACGCGTATTTCCCCGTTTTTATATAGCGAAACAATGCCTATTTTGTCCAATAATCCAAAAATTATGAAAAATACGTTTACCCGCTCTGCAACACTTATCCTCGCATGTTCATTACTCTTTGGAGCGTGCAAAAAAAAGAATGACGACGACAATACTCCCAAAGGAAAGACTAAAACAGAATTGATCAGCACAGGCACCTGGAAATTCAGCTCCGCTACTTATAATGGCGCTAACGCTTCCATTTTTCTTCAAGGCTGCCAGAAGGATAATATTCTCACTTTCACAAATACAGGTGGTGGCACTATTGATGAGGGTACATCCAAATGTAGTGCTGGCGATCAGCAAAGCCAGCCCTTTACCTGGAACTTTGCCAGCAATGAAACAATATTGCATGTTTCCTCTGTGTTATTTACCGGTGGCAGCAATGACTTTACCATTGTTGAGATTAGCGAAACCAAACTGATAGGTTCACAGATCATAGAACTTAATGGAAATCCTGCAACTGTTGTTGTAACCTTTATTCATTAATATTTCTGAACTATTTCAATGCTGATTGGTCCCGACGGCACTGTTGGGACTAATTAGCATTTTTTTATGGTTTGTGAGCGTGTCAATGAACACGCGCGCGAATCATGGCGTAGCAATAGTCATTTTTCAGGCAAGGTATTTTCCAACAATCGGCACTCTTCTGCCAATGCCAAATGCTTTTGCACTGATGCGGATGATGGGGCAGAACTGATTGCGTTTATATTCATTTGTATTGACCAGCTTCAGCACACGGGCTACAAGGGCAGGGTCAAATCCTTTGGCAATAATTTCCTTCGGACCCTTTCTCAGCTCAATGTACTCATACAATATCCTGTCAAGGATATCATACTCGGGAAGACTGTCGCTGTCTTTCTGATTGGGCCGCAATTCAGCTGAAGGAGCCTTGGTAATAATATTTTCGGGAATCACCGGGCTTATCTTATTAATGTGCCGCGCTAATGCATATACCTGCATCTTGTAAACATCACCCAGCACACTCAATCCTCCGGCCATATCACCATAGAGGGTGCCATAGCCGGTAGCCAGTTCACTTTTATTGGAAGTATTGAGCAGGATATAATTGTATTTATTGGCGATGCCCATGAGCAAATTGCCGCGGGTTCGACTCTGGAGATTTTCCTCGGCCACATTGAAAGGAAGGTCCTTAAATATTGGCTTCAGCGTATCCAGTAAAGCCTCATAAACCGCTTTTATGGGAACAATATCATAAGGGTTATCCAGGCTCCTGCTTAACAACTCTGCATCCGATACAGAATGAGAAGTGGAATAAGGAGAAGGCATCAGGATGGCCCTCACATTTTCTTTTCCCAGTGCTGCTACGGCCAGCGCCTGCGTTACTGCACTGTCAATTCCACCGGATGATCCCAGGATAGCTTTGGTGAATCCCATTTTCTGGAAATAATCCCGGATGCCAAGGATCAGGCAATGATAGATCTCATCTATGTTCTTATCACCGGTAAGGTAGGTAAGGATATCTTCATTGCGGCCTACCTCTATTGCCGAATAATAATAAGTTTCCGGCTCAATCTCACCCGGCTCCTTCTGCAAAGAATTGAGCTTTGAGTTCTCAGAAACCATCTGGAGTTTCTTTTTGTCGGCCACTTTGGTGAGTTCCTTCAGATCAAACACCGCATAATCCTCTTCGAAATACTTCATTTCTTTCACCTTTTCTCCATTGATATCATACACCAGGCTGCCGCCATCAAATACGATCTCAGTCTGCGATCCCACCGCGTTGCAATAAAGCATCGGCATCCGGTATTTGATAGTATGTGCTTTTATAATGCTATTGCGCACCACATCCTGTGCATAGTTATAAGGGGAAGCGGAAAGATTGATCATTACATCCGGCTGAAAGGGCATCAGTTTTTCCATGGGTGTAGTGCGGTACAGGGGATTATCACCCATGTTCCAGATATCCTCACAAATGGTAACAGCCAATTTCTTTCCCTTGAATTCAACAACGTTCCAGTTGTACGCCGGTTCAAAATACCGGTACTCATCAAAAATATCGTAATTGGGAAGAAGTGTTTTGTGGACTTCGGCTTTAATTTTTTTATCGTGCAGGAAAAACGCGGTGTTGAACAGGTCTTTCCCTTCTGTCTGTTTGTTATGAGAAGGTCCGCCAATTAAAACGCCAATTGTATCTGCATGCTCTTTGATTGCGTTAACGGCTTCATAGCATTTATTAATAAAATCGCTGAACTCCAGGAAATCGCGGGGAGGATAACCGCAAACGCATAGTTCGGAGAATACTACCAGGTCTGCACCCTGCTTTTTTGCCCAGTCTATTCCTTCAATGATCTTGCGGGTGTTACTTTCAAAATTGCCGATATGATAATTCTGCTGCGCTAATGCGATTTTCATACCCCAAATTTACGTCAAATGTCAGAGTCGGGCGCCCTGCATATCTTCGCACACAACATTTTGAACCCGCCTCCGTTTGAATGACAATTTAGATCACGATGAAAAAAATTGCCCTTTTCCTGCTCCTGGCCTCCTTTGCAGCATGTAATAATAAAAGCGAAGCGCCTGATGTTTCCAAAATAGATCTCACCCTGGAAACAAAGCGGTTTGATGAGCATTTTTTTCGTATGGATACCCTGAAACTGGACCAGGGCCTTTCAATCCTGCAGGAGCATTATCCCAACTTCCTTTCTATTTTCCTGCAGAATATTGTTGGGGTAAACAATAAGGAAGAAATAAAAGCTTTCTATGCTTCCTATAAACCGGTATTTGATTCTTCCCAACGCATCTACAAAGATTTTTCACCAGTAGAAAAAGAATTGAAGCAGGCATTTAAATATGTGAAGTATTATTTCCCGGCTTATAAACTTCCTGAAACAATTATTCCCATAATAGGGCCGATGAATTCAAGGGAAGACCTTCCAAGAATGGCCAATGGAGATTATACGCCCAATTTTATTGGTCCCGGCCTCCTTGGTATCAGCCTTCAGTTTTACATGGGGAGTAATTATTCCCTGTATAACATGGAATACTTTATTAATAATGTGGCCCCGCTTTACCGTAGCCGCCGCTTTTCCAAAGAGTATATTGTAGCGGATGTTATGAAACTGGTGACGGATGATATTTTCCCGGACAAGAGCAATACCAAACCACTGGTGGAACAAATGATTGAAAAAGGAAAACAATGGTGGTTGCTTGACAAGCTAATGCCCACTACCCCGGACTCCATTAAAACCGGCTATACGCAACACCAGCTGGATTGGTGTAAAGCAAATGAAGGATTGATCTGGAGCACTATTATCAAAAATGAAAATCTCTATTCACTGGAGCCGGCAACTATTCAAACTTATATAGGGGAAGCGCCTTTTACCAGTGTATTTTCACAGGAAGATTCTCCCGGCAATATTGGGACCTGGATCGGATGGCAGATGGTAAAGAAGTTTGAAGCGGCAATGCCGGATATGAAGATCGATGCCATCATGAAGGCACCTGCAAAACAAATAATAGAAGAAGGAAAGTATAAACCGAAATAGGAATTATTGATCCGCCAATCAATTGTTCTTCATGGGAACAACCATCTCAAAGGAGGGAATATTGACCTCGAACATCTGACGGCTTTCCAGGTTCTCCATTTGATAAGTCCCTTTCATTTTACCCATTTCAGATCTGAGATTGCAGCCACTTACATACTGGTAGCTTTCGCCCGCCTGGATTACCGGTTGAACGCCAACCACACCTTCTCCCTCCACTTCACGATGAGTGCCATTGCTATCAAATATCTGCCAGTTACGGCGATGAAGTTTTACAGGAAATGCGTTGTGATTTTCCAGCGTAATCCGATACGCGAACATAAATTCTGATTGAACCGGGTTACTGTAATCCGGTTGATAAAAAGTTTCAACACTTACCTCTACACCCTCAGAGATCATGCTGTTCATACCAATCAGTTTGAGTAAAAATAATGAAAAAGATTGATGACAACCAACCTACCCCTCCTACTATTTTGAAATATCTCTGGAATTTAATGAAGAAAGGCAAGTATTTCTATGGCAGTCGCCCTTTTATCAGCTTTATCCCGTTCAGCGCTTTCAGGCTGATTTACTTTTCAAAGGCTTAATTTCGCGCTTATTTCTTAACATTTTTTTCAATATGAACATAGCTGTAGCCAAAGGCGATGGTATTGGGCCGGAAATCATGGAAGCAGTGCTGAAAATTTTTAAAGCCAACAAAACACCATTGGAATACACTGAAGTGGAAATGGGGAAATGGGTTTTTGATAAAGGTTTTTCCAATGGTATGACGCCTGAGGCTAAACAGACAATTGAAAAACTGGGTATACTTTTTAAAGGTCCCATGGAAACGCCAAAAGGCAAGGGAGTAAAAAGTGTGAATGTAACAGCCCGCAAAACATGGAACACCTATGCTAATAAACGCGTGTTTCAAACGCTGCATGGTGTAGATACAGTGTTCAGCAAAGCAGGCATTCCAATAGATATAACAATCGTTCGCGAAAACATAGAAGACACCTACGGGGGAATTGAACACATGTTAACGCATGATGTGGCATTGAGCCGTCGTTTCATTACAAGACCCGGCAGCCTGCAGGTTATTAAATATGCCTTTGAAATGGCCACTAAAAAGAAAGCAAGACGGATAACCTGTGGCCACAAGGCAAATATTATGAAGATAACTGACGGTCTTTTCCTGGAATGCTTTTATGAAGTAGCCAAAGATTATCCTCACTTAAAGGCGGATGATGTGATTGTGGATGATCTGTGCATGAAGCTGGTGACCAGGCCGGATAGTTTTGATGTGGTAGTATTAACCAATCTGCAGGGAGATATTGTTTCTGATCTCTGTGCAGGGCTTGTAGGTGGTTTGGGTTTTGCGCCGTCCGCCAATATTGGAGACCATATCTGCATATTTGAAGCCGTGCATGGAACGGCGCCTGATATTGCCGGAAAGAATATCGCTAATCCCACCGCGCTGCTGTTAAGTGGTATTGCAATGTTGCGCCACCTGGGGCTGATGCAAAATGCTGCGGAAATTGAAAATGCATTACTGTATACCCTTGAGCAGGGAATTCATACCGGTGATTTTGGCGACAAATCAAAACCCTCTCTCAATACCACCCAGTTTTCAGATGCCATCATCAGCAATTTTGGCAAAAAACCAAAACTGAACCCAAAGGAAGTAATGCCGAATATGCCAGTTACTCCAACATCATTTAAACTGGATAAAAATCCTATGCTGGTGAGCAAGGAAATGGAAGAAGAGCATATTGCCGGTGTGGATTTGTTCATTGAAAGTGATGAGCAGCCGGAAGTGATCGCCAAAAAATGCCAGCGACATGCAGGAGTGAAATTTAACCTGATCAATGTAAGCAACAGGGGTACCCAGGTTTGGCCAACAGGATCAGTGTTTACCAATCTTGTGAATCAATACAATGTGCGGTTTGAAAGCATTGATGGATCGCCGTTGAACCAACAGGACATCATCGGGCTGTACGTAAGTCTTTCCGGAAACTTTAAGATCTGTTCACTGGAACTGCTGAATATGTTTGGTGAGAAAAAGGCGTACAGCCTGGCACAGGGACAATAAAATCCTGTACCTTTAGTAGGGCTAAACCTTCCACCAAAAATGAAAAAACGCCTGCTATTATTTCTCCTCATAGTGCCTGTTGCACTATGGTCTCAAGTAAGTTTTTCTACCGGTTCATTTGATAATGCATTAAAACTTTCCTCGGAGAATGGCTTATTGATCTTTCTTCAATTTGATGCCGCAGATTGTTCAAAATGTAATGAGGTTGCGGATAAGGCATTTGAGGATAAGGAACTTTCCAAATTAATACAACAAAGTTTTATCTGCTTTCGGGTTGGCATTGACCACCCGGAAAGAAAAGAGATACAGGACCTGTATGATATAAAATCATTTGGCACCTATTTCATTGACCAGTATAAAACGCTTATTCATAGTTTCCCAAAGACCACTACCTATGTTAAGGAATATAAAGATCAGATAGATAAAGTGCTGATAAAAGCCGGTGAGGACATAAGACTCAACCAGCTTCTGAAAGATTATGCCAGTAATAAGAACACCGATCTTTTGGAAATGGTATTGTCGAAAAAAAGAAGCCTGAACCTGGATACTGATCCCCTGTTGGAAGAATATGTAACCATGCTCTCTCCTGACTCAGCAAAATCAATCCGTGTATTGGGTTTCATTGCCCAACTGGCGCCAGTTATTGGATCAAAAGCGGATGTGCTTATGAGAAAGGATATGACGCTGTTCAGAACGGCCTGGTTCAGGATGAGTAATAATGTAAGGGTGGTCACCAATAATAAGATGATCATCAAATCAAGACAGAAGGCCATTCGTGAAAAGGATGAACAGTACGCCACCCGGGTAGCGTCATTTGCCAGCGCTTCTCATACTGATCAATATTCCGCTGCAGCAACCAAGGCTTATGAACAGAACATGCTGGCTTATTATAAGGGCGTGAATGATACGCTCAATTACCTGATACGGTCATTTTATTATTATGACCATTATTACATGACCTACTCTGTTGATTCAATCAAAAGAAGAGATTCAATTAATAAGGAATTTGCCTTTGCCAGTGCAAAAAATGAGCTATCCAAACTCCCGCCGCCAACATCCGGAACAGGTACAGCTACTACTGTAACCCGCAGAGTTAGCATGCCAGTGCGTTTTGCACCCGTGGGCCAGTTTATTGCAAGGGAAATTAACGAAGGCGCCTGGAATATCTACCGCATGAGCAGTGATCCGCTACACCTGCAAAAAGCAATACAATGGACAATGAAGGCCAGTTCATTTTGGGAAAGCCCGGATATATTAGATACATGGTCCCGTTTGTTATATAAGTCAGGAAAAAAATCAGAAGCCATCGCAAAAGAGGAAGAAGCTATTGCCCTGCAAAAGAAACAGGGCTATTCTACACAGGAGTTTGAAACCGTATTGGCTAAAATGAAAAAGGGAACCAGCATCCTGGATTAACCGGAACTACTTTCCGGTACTTAGATAATCTTTGCCAGTTTGTATCCGTTCTGCTGCAGGTACTGCAATACTTTATTGCGCTGATCACCCTGCACTATAATTTCACCATCTTTGGCAGAACCGCCGGTGCCGCAATAGGTCTTTAATTTTTTACCCAGCTCTTCCAAATCATTTTCTGAACCTGTAAATCCGGTTACCACTGTAACAGCTTTTCCGGCCCTGTACCGGGTATTGAGTTGTATCCTGAGTTTTTGTAAGGCAGCAGGCAACGTTTCAGATGAATTGTCTTCCTGTTCAAATTTGAAATTGGGGTCCGTGCTATAAACAAAACCTTTCGCGTCAGGTTTATTCTTTTTTCCCATGATGTAATAATTTATTCCAGATTTATTCACGCAGTTAAAGTACCACTGCTTTTAAGCTCAGGTCAAGGCTTTTGGCCTGGTGGATCAATGCCCCGGAGCTTATATAATCAACCCCGGTTTTGGCAAACTCTTCAATATTATCCAGCGTTATTCCCCCACTGGCTTCGGTTTCAAAATCATTTTTTATCAGGCCCAGTGCATCGTCAATGTCTTCCGGTTTAAAATTATCGATCAATATCCGGAACACTTTTCCCTTTCCCACTTCAACAATCTTTTTTACGTCATCAATACTGCGGGCTTCCACTTCAATTTTTAGTCCCGGTTTTTTTGTACGCACATATTCAGCCGCTTTATTGATGGCCTTTTCAATGCCGCCGCAATAATCAATATGATTATCCTTTAGCATGATCATGTCAAACAATCCAAAGCGATGGTTGACGCCGCCGCCAATGCGTACGGCTTCTTTTTCCAGTAAGCGAAAATTGGGAGTTGTTTTGCGAGTGTCAAGGATCTTTGTTTTATATCCTTTCAGTTTATCCGTGTATTTTTTGGTGAGCGTGGCAATACCGCTCATTCTTTGCATGCAGTTTAATACCAGGCGTTCACATTGCAGAATGGTATGCACACGGGCTTCCACTTCAAAGGCTTTCTCTCCCACGGCCATGGGGTCCCCGTCTTTTTTAAAGGCGGTAAAAACGGCACCTGGTTCTTTATACGCGAAGATCTCTTTTGCTACGTCTACCCCTGCCAGGATACCTTCCTGCTTTATTTTAAGCACAGCCCTGCCCTTTGCAGCGGGGTCAATACAGGAAAGGGTAGAATGATCACCGTCCCCAATATCCTCCTTTAACGCCTCATCAATAAGATGGTGAAGCTTTTGATTAAAATCCATGGCGCAAAAGTACAGTAAAGCGGTGGCCCTTTTAAGATCAGTATGCAACGTTGATGGCACCACAATGCCACCTCGGATTTCGAGGGGGATATGTGGTTCTACCGAGGTATCATCGAGGAGGCAATGTGGTTTTTTAAAGGTAAAAATGTAGTTCGTCACAGAAAGGCGAGTATTCTGTCACAGGTACAGGAGGATCTCGTCACAATAAAAAAGAGCCCCGCCTGCGGCGGGGCTCACAATATGTTTGTTGCATAAGTTATTCTAATAACTATTCAATCGGCTGGAATCGCAATTCCTTAACCAGTTCTTTGTCGCCTTTGGATTTCATGAACACGTGTGCTCTGAAATTTCCAGACTTTGTTTGCAGCGTACCGATGCAATAGTGACCACCGGGTGAATCACCTTTGTGCTTCAGTTCAAAGCCGCTGACATTGTTGTTGGCAAAGAAATCTTTAAGGATCACCTGGGCCTGGGCCTTACTGTAACTGTCGCTTTTAACCGGCAATGTTACTTCAACATTGTCGTCAAAATACCTCGACAATTCATTGGCGTTGCCGGAGCGTAATGCGCCGATCACTTCATCAATGGAAGTGTTGTTCTGTCCAAATGAAGAAAGCACAATCGCTGATGCAACCAATAAAGAAGTAAAAATCGCTTTCATAAATCATATTTTTTCACAGGAATAACAAATCGAAAAATGTGCCATGGAGCACGGATTATCCGGATACTAAATTAACAAAATCCCCGGCAGATTCTAAGCCTATCGGCCAAATACAGTTTGTGATATGTAGATTTACAACGCATTGTTACCTGATAATCATTGAATTTGTACTAATTTTAGCCCCTCAAAAGCGGTCATGTCTCAAAAAAGAGCTATTCTGATCATTATGGACGGTTGGGGCCTGGGTAAAGTTGCATCTTCAGACGCTATTCAGCACGCAAATGCCCCCTTTACAAAGTCCTTATACTCAAAGTATCCGAACACTACACTGGTAACCTGTGGGGAGGCGGTAGGCCTTCCGGACGGCCAGATGGGCAACTCCGAAGTAGGGCACCTGAACCTGGGTGCGGGCCGGATCGTGTACCAGGAGTTACAGCGTATTAATGTGGCTATCCGGACCGGAACTTTCACTCAAAATAAACAGCTGCTGGATTCAATCCGTCATGCCAAACTGGCCGGAAAACCTTTCCATTTACTGGGTTTGGTCAGTAATGGCGGAGTGCACTCCCATATCAACCATTTAAAAGCCATTATAAGCCTTTGCCAGCAGGAAGGGCTGAAAGAAGTCTATATCCATGCTTTTACAGATGGCCGGGATTGTGACCCTAAAAGCGGCCTGGGCTTTATTACAGAACTGCAGGACCATCTCAATAAAACTGTCGGGAAAATAGCTACCGTAAGCGGACGCTATTACGCCATGGACCGAGATAAACGATGGGAGCGCGTAAAGTTAGCTTATGATGCGCTGGTAAATGGAAAGGGACAAAAAGCTACTGATGCTATTGCAGCAGTTGAAAATTCTTATGCTCAGAATATAACAGATGAATTCATATTGCCAACGGTAATACTGGATGAAGGTCAGCAACCACTGGGAACAATAAAAGATGGAGATGTGGTGCTGTGTTTTAATTTCCGGACAGACCGTTGCCGTGAGATCACCGAAGTGCTCACTCAAATTGATCTTCCGGAATTCCAGATGCACAAGTTGCAGTTGCATTATACTACCATGACGCAGTATGATCATAAGTATAAAGATGTGCACGTGATATTTGAGAATGATGATCTAAAGAATACGTTGGGTGAGATACTGGAAAAACATGGATTAAAACAAATACGTATTGCAGAGACCGAGAAGTATCCCCATGTAACATTTTTCTTTAGCGGAGGAAGGGAAAAACCTTTTGAAGGTGAAGCAAGGATATTGATCCCTTCGCCCAAAGTGGCCACCTATGATCTCAAACCGGAAATGAGTGCATTTGAATTAACCGAAGCATTATTACCACAGATCAATATGAAGGCTGCTGATTTTATCTGTCTCAATTATGCCAATGCTGATATGGTGGGCCATACGGGTGTTTGGACAGCAGCCATCAAAGCAGTAGAAACAGTTGATAAATGCGTTGAAAAGGTAGTGACTGCGGCTCTCGCGAATGATTATGTTGTGTTCCTTACGGCAGACCATGGTAATTCCGATTACATGATCAACGAAGACGGGTCACCCAATACGGCCCATACCTTAAATCTCGTTCCTCTTTTCGTAATTGATAATTCCTGGAAAGGAAAACTAAAACCCGGGAAACTTGCCGATATTGCCCCCTCGATCCTCACCATGATGAAGGTGCCGATACCGAAGGAAATGGATGGAGAGATCCTGACGGACTAATAATCTTTCAAGCAGCATGATAAAAAAGATCCTTGTAGTATTACTGGTAGCGCTGATCGTTATCCAGTTCTTCCATCCCAAAAAGAACCAGGCAGCAGGAACTCAGCCCAATTATATTGGGAATGTTTTTTCAATCCCTGCAGATGTTCAGGCAATTCTCAAAAAAGCGTGCAATGACTGCCACAGCAACAATACCGCGTATCCCTGGTACAGCAAGATCCAGCCGGTTGACTGGTGGCTGGATAATCATGTGCAGGAAGGCAAAAAGGAATTGAACCTGGATGAATACAGCCACAAAAGCCTTCGGTACCAATACCACAAAATGGAAGAAATCGCCGAACAGGTAAAAGAGGGCGAAATGCCGCTGGACTCCTATACCTGGATGCACAAGGACGCTATTCTGACCGAAGCTGAGAAAACAGCCCTTATCGGCTGGGCAGACGGCATCCGGGAACAGATGAAGGCTAAATACCCTATCGACAGCCTGGTAAGGCCAACACCCCCTAAAAAATAATGCCATGGTTCGTGTCTCACTAACCACCAGGGCCATATAACTTTTCTGGTTCGTGAAACAGGAACTACGGCTCCGGCACAGGTCATCCTCAGGATATCCTCACGGTATGTACACGGTGTCTACACGGCATGTACATGGTATGTACGTACCATCCTCCTGAAAAATGCTTTTTTAGCCACCCTTAACCCATTTTATTCGATTAGTAAGATACCAGTTGGCCCTGCTATATTTAAGGATTGAGATTGGAACTTCCGTGCCGGCACCTGCCGCCCGGCTACCGGTTTTTATCGACCAAATCACTCCTTAAAAGGAATATAATTCCATTTCCCGTGCAGCATTTGTGTTGGAAAATTGTCTAAATTACAGGCAGCCAAACGGTAAATATGACCGAGGAAGCCATTTTAAAAGGTTGTTTGAACAATGATGCGGCCGCTCAGCGTGAACTGTATAACAAGTACAGTGCAAAAATGCTGGCGGTTTGTTATCGATATGGGCACAGCAGGGAAGACGCTGAAGACATGCTTCAGGAGGGATTCATCAAGATTTTCCTGCAAATCCATACGTTCGAGAACAGAGGTGCTTTTGAGGGATGGATTAGACGAATTATCGTTCACACTTGTATTAATATTTTAAAGAAGAACAAGAAGTTTAACGAGAGTGTGGACATAATTCACGCAACAGGCATCCAGGTGAGAGAGGAAAGTGTGCCGGCCGTTATCCAGGCAAAGCAGGTGATCGAGTGCATCAGGATCCTGCCCATTGGCTACAGGACAGTTTTGAACCTGTACGCAATAGAAGGATACAGCCACCGGGAAATTGCAGGAATGCTGGACATTGAAGAAAGTACAAGCCGAAGCCAGTATACAAGGGCCAAGGCAATGCTTGAAGATATATTGATCCGTAAAAAGATCATGCAGAGACCAAAACACGACCTTGACTGGCTTGCAGCCGTCGGCCAGCGGTGACAGTTCGTATCCTAAATAGCAACTGGTTATGGAGAGTAATTATAGAAATAGGGAATTTGAACAGTACATTAAAGAGAATGCTGATCAATACCGGATGTTCCCTTCTGAGAAAGTATGGAAAGGTGTTCACAATGCCTTGCACACTCGCAGAAGATGGTATGGAATAGGTTTGGCATTTTTGCTGGTGGTTACAGGATCAGCCGTTACCTGGGTGATGATGAGCTACCCTGTTGCCAAAAATCAACCCGTTACTTCCATAAAGGCCACTCAATCTCCATTACTGCAAAAAGCCACAGCACCTGCAGCTACCACACCTGAAACAGATAATAAAGTTTCTCCCTTCAATAATAAGCTGGCATCTATTAAAGCAACTCCTCAGCAATCTGCCGTAGTTGCCCCACTGGCATTACCAGCTATTCTTTCAACAGATATCAGAAGCAACCTGCTTACCATTACACCGGCTGAACAGCCTTCTATTGCACGTATAGAAAGAATGCAATTACCGGGTCTGCAAAAAAATATTCCTGCTGCCACAGTTAGTAATAACCCATTCTACCAGTCTGTAGCTACAGCAGAAGAAGCTCCTGTTCATAATGGATCAGCTGAAGAAAGAATTGAGATCGCTTCCTCTGATCGTCCGAGTGTAAGGAACGATATCAATTATTCTTCCAACCTGGAAAGCGTTACCAATGCTTACATCCCTCAGCGAATACCAAAGAAAGTAAGCTGGCAGTTCTTTGTTACACCAACTGTAAGCTATCGCAAGCTGGATGAGAATAAATCATTTGATAATTCAGGAGGTTCAGGATTCCCCTTCGCTTCCCTGAATGATGTGAACAAGGCAGTGACACATAAACCGGATATGGGCCTTCAAATTGGATTGAGCGCCCGCTATCCTGTAACCCGCAACCTGAAGATCAGGGGTGGATTGCAGTTCAATCTTAACCGTTATGATGTTAAAGCATACGCTTACAATCCTGAAGTAGCCACCATACAACTGAATGGAACAAATGGTAACAGTTCAGTTTCTACCTGGACAGAATACCGCACTTACAGTGGTTATAAATCAGACTGGCTGAAGAATTTCTACTTCTCCGTGTCTGCACCTATTGGAGCTGAATTAAAACTTATTGGCAATAAGAAAACCAGCTTTGGAATTGCAGGTACCGTACAACCGACTTATATCATTAAGGACCGCGCTTACCTGATCAGCAGCGATTATAAGAACTATGCAAAAGTTCCCTGGCTTATCAGGCACGTGAACCTGAATACCGGCTTCGAAGCATTTGTTAACACCACTACTGGTAAAACACACTGGCAGGTGGGACCACAGGTCCGCTACCAGGTGCTCTCCAGCTTCCACAACAAATACCCGGTCAAGGAAAACCTGTTTGACTTCGGCATGAAGATCGGTATCACGCTGAACGAGTAACAGAAAATAACACTTACCAAACACAGGAATTGATAACTGACAATACAAGGGCCTCCTTTCCGGAGGCCTTTTGATTTCCTATTATTATTTACATTTGAGCCTAATAGATTATAATAGACTAAAAGAATGAACAATACCCGTAAACTATTGCCTGTTGGATTTGTTTTAGGATTGGCTGTATTATTTGCCTGGGGATGTAATAATGAGGACAGGGAACCGGAAACCAAAGAAAAGTTCTTTCCTGCCATTCCGTATATCCGAAGCCAGGTGGCCAAAGTTGATACATCACTGTATTCCATTATGCGGATTGTTTTTGTTGACAGCACCCATAACGATACCACTTATCTCCGCCGGGAACAGTTTAAGGACGCAGCCAGTGAATTCCTTGCTTTACCAGACCTGACTGCGGCTGATTACAAAGGCCGATTTAAGGAAGAGAATACCTTTGATGAAACGCTGGGGCGTGTAATGATCATCTATACGCCGCTGAATAGCAAAAATGAAACAATCCAACGCCAGGAGGTCCTGATAAAACCGGATACCCCCGAGGATAAAGTAACAAGCATATTTATCAATACCAATCAAAGCAATAAGGATAGTTCCATTGAGAAGAAATTGTTGTGGAAAGTAGATGAAAGTTTCCAGGTAACTACCATTAAGCAATATCCCGGAAAACCTGAGACCACTTCCACTTATAAAGTTTCATGGAATGAGAGTGATTAGAAATGAACCAGGAGCAATTTCAAATTATAGCAGCCGGCATTCCGCAACAACCGGGCATCTACAAATATTATGATGCCGGCAATTCACTTATTTATGTAGGTAAGGCAAAGAACATCCGTAAGCGGGTCGCCTCCTATTTCAATAAGACCTACACCAATTACAAGACCCATGAACTGGTAAGGCGGATCAACCGTATTGAATTCACGATCGTAAATTCTGAACAGGATGCTTTTCTACTGGAAAATTCCCTGATCAAGGAATACCAGCCCATTTTCAATATCAATCTCAAGGATGATAAAAGCTATCCTTTTATCGTTATAAAAAATGAGCCTTTCCCCCGGGTATTCCTAACCCGTAGGAAGATACCGGACGGTTCTCAATACCTGGGCCCCTATACCTCCGTAAAGAAAGTGCGTGAGCTGATTGATTTTACCCGCCAAACCATTCCCCTTCGCAATTGCTCATTAAACCTTACGGAAAAGAATATTGAAGCGAAGAAATTCAAGGTATGCCTGGAGTATCATTTAGGCAATTGTAAAGGTCCCTGTGAAAACCTGCAATCAGCAGAAGATTATGAAGAAAATATTAACCAGTTGAAGAACCTGCTGAAAGGAAATCTTTCTCCTGTTATCCGCAGTTTCAAAGAAGAGATGAAACGGCTGGCTGAGGAAATGGCTTTTGAGAAGGCGCAGGTGATACATAAAAAGATAGAGTACCTGGAGAATTACCAGTCGAAGTCAGTAGTGGCCGGCCTGAAAGAAGACCAGAATATGGATGTCTTTTCTATTATCAAAGACAAAGACATTGCGTTTGTAAACTACCTGATGGTGAGAAGCGGCACCATTGTACAAACCCAGACCAATAAAGTTGAAACGCATCTTGATGAAACAGTAGAAGAGATACTGAGTTTTTCTGTAGCTCAGTTAAGAGACAGTTTTGCCAGTGATGCAAAGGAAATAGTTTTACCGTTTGCGATAGAATATCCTGAAGAAGGCATTACTATCTCCCTGCCAAAGGGAGGCGACAGGAAAAGATTACTGGAATTATCAGAGAAGAATGCAGGCTATTTTATTGAAGAGCTGAGAAACAAAGAAAGACTCAAGCTTTCAAAGAATACTGATAAGATCAAAGTGCTGGAAGAATTGCAGCGTGATCTTCAGTTGAGTGATCTGCCATTGCACATTGAATGTTTTGATAACTCCAATTTCCAGGGAAGCTATCCCGTATCAGCAATGGTTTGTTATATCAATGGAGAGCCAAGCAAAAAAGATTATCGTCATTTTAATATAAAGACAGTTGAAGGGATCAATGATTTTGCATCGATGAAGGAAACGGTTTACAGGCGATATAAGAGGCTGACGGAGGAAAACCGTCATCTTCCTGAACTCATTATCATTGATGGTGGCAAGGGCCAGTTGGGGGCCGCCCTGGAGGCAATTAATGAGCTGAACCTCAGCGGGAAAACAACGGTGGTGGGCCTGGCCAAAAATGAGGAGGAGATCTTCTTCCCGGGTGATAAAGAGTCATTGAAACTGGATTATAAATCGGAAAGTCTGAAACTGATCAGGCAGATCAGGAATGAAGTGCATCGGTTTGGCATTACGTTTCACCGCAAAAAAAGAAGCGCAGGAACGTTCAAAAATGAATTGGAAGATATTCCCGGCATTGGAAAAGCTACCGCTAATTCGCTTCTGAGAACGTTTAAATCAGTAAAAAATATTCGCGCTAAAACGCAGGAAGAGCTTCAGGAACTGGTGGGTGTTGCGAGAGCCAAAATACTGAGTGAATATTTCCGCCAAAAAGAAGAAGGTAATGAAGGATAAAGAGAAGATGTGATGAAGATATAACAAGGATATAAGGCAAAAAAAATGGGGCCAGGATAGAAATCCAGCCCCGTTTTTAAAATCCAATATCCTATGAAAAACCGAGACGAAAATACAACAATTATCTTATTTTCCTATAAGACAGATAGCTTTTTTGAAAGATTTTTTAACTTATTAACAATGAATGTTATAACAACGAAAAAGAGGCCCTTAAAGGGCCTCTTTTTCATATCAAAAAAGTTCGTCAGCTATCAACTGTTAGTCTTTGAGTTTAGTAGGACCAAAGATCCTGTTCATAGTTGAAAATCTTCTCTTTAATGTTTTCACCTTCAAGAAGAGCCAGTATCGGATCTTTTAGATAAGCCCTGATATTCTTATTACTGGAATTATCAATTGTAGATCTTACGATATAGCTGCTGAACATGCGGCTTTCAAATAATTCCTCCCAGGTAAGCCTGCTTTGACCCATGTTCTTTGGGTTATAAACCTCAGCTTTTGCAAGCATGGGGCGCAGGTCAGGATAATATACCCAGAACATTACAGAGCTACCTCTTTCCTGTCCGTTGGGCAAATATTCTGTTTTAAGAGGAGCGATTCCCAGGATCCGGCAGAACAGGCGGCTGGCCTCGCGGTCAAATACCCACTCTTCTTTAATACGGATCTTAACAACGCTTTTTGCATCAAAGCTGGCCCTCGTTACAACATATTCCTTGATCTTGTTGATATCAACCGGATCGTAAACAGGAACAGTGTCTGCCCGGCCTACAGTCATCGCCATGATATCAGCAGGCATTTTAGGGATAGAGAACCTGTCGTCATCAAAAGCTGTTACTTCACCTTTCATTACGGCTTTCAGCAACATATTGATGAACAGCTGGCTTCCATTATCATCCTGGGCTTCGTAACGGAAAGTCTGGTTCATTTTTTCACGGAGGTCCAATTCTCTCCAAACTTTTTCCGCGTAAAGGGCGTCATCCCAGCGCAGGTATTCATAAGGCAAAGGAGAACGAGCTGTTAAGCTTCCTTTGTCAAAGGCGTTATCATTTCTCAATGATTTGTGGATAGTTGTATCCTCAACGCCGGATGAATCTACGCGGATAGGGATCCCTGAATACGGATTATATCCTGAGGCCTGGTTATTATTTACTTGCTGAGTCTGCTGGTTCGGATCAGTTGTAGCCGGAGTAGTACCTCTTTTTTTAGAAGCACGCTGAGCTTCAACGCCACCTGCTATCATAGCAGTGCACATTACAACCATTCCCAGCTTTAATAAATTGCGTTTCATTTCCTGGTTATTTAATATAGTAGATCAAAGAAGGAGCAGAAGTTGTACGACCATCTGGTCCTTTTACTCTGATGTTGTCAATCGTCACCAATTTATTGGCTTTAACCTGCCTGTCGATGGCCTGTCTTACAGGACCAGAGAAAGTATTACCGGTTCCGTTAACAGAGATGATGTCACCATCATCAGTATCGCAGGTAAAGGTATAGCTTACTACTTCATATTTCAGGTCAAAGGGGAAGTCTTTGATACCGGCTCCAACACCACCCTGTGCACGGAAGGCACCTGCAGTAATGTTAGCACCTGAAGGCTGACCACCCACATAAGCCTGTGACTGGGGGATGGTACGTACTCTGAATTCAGAAGCACCGGCTGTTTTACCGTCAACAGTTACTGTGATGATACATTTATCAGTCACACTGTTTACACGGGCAATGTATTTACCGGCACCAACTTTAGTCAGAGAACCGCCACCACCACTGATAGTTGGTTTCACCTTGTCATCACCACCACCACTGGCAGCGATAGTTACAGGGTTATCAACTCCGATATAAAGAACGTTCATTTTGTCAAGGGCGATAGAAGCATTAGCCTGACCTACGTTATAGGTTACAGACTTGTTGATTGTATCCAGCCTGCCTGTTTCCTGGTTCATGAAGATGATCCTTACAGGAACAGTATGCTGACCAATACCACCGCCAGCAATTGTTGTGTGAGCGGCGCCATCTTCTCCGATAGGAGTAACAGAACCACCGATAGTGATATTCGGTTGTGCTTTCTTAGAGAAGGCACCCACACCGGCAGTGATCTCCAGTTGTTGACCTGGCATCAGGTAGTTGGAGTTTTGACCAATGATAGCAGCGTAGCTGTCAAATACCACGTTTACTTCACCAACTTTGTTGTGACAGAATTGTACAACGCGGTTTTCAGAGTTCTTAACGTCCATCTGGAATTTGCTCAAAATGGTAAGACCGGCAACTGTTGGTACCATGTGGAAGTAAGCGCCTTCCCATGTTTTACCAGCGCGGCTTTCGCTTTTGGGTTTATCCAGGTTGATTGGAAGTTCAGTGCTGAAAGCAGAATCGATAGAGGGGTCAATACCGAGGATATTCTTGCGATAATCCTTCAGCATTTGTTCAAGCTTATGACCTTCTCCTTTTTCGATCATGATACGTGTTGCGATATCAAGGTTATCTTCCTTAAACTTCTTGGTAGGATCTTTGGGATCACCACCAGCTTCAGTAAGGATCCTGTCTTTCAAACCCTGAATATATTTGAATACTTCTTTACTTAATTCCTGGGCTTTTTGTGCTCTTGGGTACCATAAATTAGCCCTGTTCATGGTAGCTGGATCTTTCCTCTTCTCGTCCAATGAAGCCATCAGGGTCTCTGTAGACTTATTTACGGTAGAGTTAGTAGTCTCCAAGCTTTTATTAACCGTTTTAAAGGCATTCAGGATCTCAGATGATACGTTCAGGGCCAGCAGGGCTGTCAGAACGAGATACATCATGTTGATCATTTTCTGCCGCGGCTCGCGAGGTAAAGACATGACGATTGGTTTTTTTGTTTTTTAGTAATGGTGACTTCTAAAAAATCACGGGATACGGATTGTTGTTATAATTTAATAAAAACGAATCCTTGGAAATTGTTAGTTCTTACCCTGCATTGCGCTGAGCATATTGCCATAAACAGTGTTCAGGCGGCCCAGGTTATTAGCAAGCAGTGCAATCTGGTCCTGAGCTTTCTTAGCATCTCCCACGCTCTCTTGCATAGCTTCAGAAGCCTGTGTAAGATTGCTATAGAATTTGTTCATAGCTTTCAGGTGATTGTTAGTATCCTGCAATTCCAGTTCATAGATCGTGTTCAGAGAACCGAGGTTCTTGGTCAGCACCTGAACTTGTTCATGAAACTGTTTAGTACCATCAGCAGCTGCATTGAAATGTTGGATGCTATTGGCAGCGCCCATGTAAGCATCTTTCATTGTACCCAGTGCAGTTGCAGCTTCGCGAGTTTTAGCTGTATAATCACCAGTAGCAGCAACTACATCAGTGATGTCAGCCATTTTATCTACAGTACCACCGAATTTCTTAAAGTTTTCACCCAGACGGCCCAGGTTAGCAGGAGTGATGTCTGCATCACGCAGCATATCTTCCAGCTTGTTCAGGGCAGGATTTCCGCTGTTAGCATTACCTAAAGTAAGCGGAGTGGGTTTGAAGTTAGGATCCAGGTCGGGGTGAGTGTTGATATCAGGGAAATAACGTTGCCAATGTGGTTCTTCAGGAGGAGGCACAAGAAATGCCATTACCAGGAACACAATAGCTTCTGAGATCAAACCAACCATGATTGCGATATCCGCACCATTCCAGTGAAGGATTTTCATCATCGCGGCAAAGATTACCAGAGCGGCGAAGAAACTGAAAAGGAAGTTAAGTACAACCTGACCTTTGTGAGTTTTAAAGAAAAGCATAACGGGTTCGTTTTTATAGATTATTAAATTTTTACTTAAATGAAAACGAGAAGAATAGGTTAAAAATTGTATCGGCTGGAAAGAAAAAAGAGGTCGCAGAGGCGACCTCTTCCTTCAATTATTTTAGCTTATCTGCGACGGCCTTTCTGGGGGGCTGCGGGCAGGTCAATTACGCTGCGGAATCCGATGTAGGATTTAGCAGAATCCTGGTACTCGTAAGTGCTGGTACCTGTTTGCAGGTAGTATCCAACATCTTTCCAGCTACCGCCACGTATTATTTTGCGCTTCATCAGCGGAGGATCGTCGTCTTTAGCATTCCAGCGAACATCGGGGTTCATATCATGCTGGAAGTTGTTACGGCCTTCGTAGTAGATCGTAGAGGTCCACTCAGCTACATTACCCGCCATACAATACAGACCGAAATCATTAGGCCAGTAAGCATCGGCACGCACCGTGTAGAATCCACCATCTTCAGGATAGTTACCACGACCAGGTTTGAAGTTGGCCATCAAACATCCTTTTTTGTTACGGAGGTAATAGTTACCCCAGGGGAACATTGATTGTGAACGACCACCGCGGGCTGCGTATTCCCACTGAGCTTCAGTAGGCAGGCGGAAGTCAGATTCCTGTACCCTGTGCTTACCATCAAGCCATGAGTTCAAGAAGTGCGTTCTCCATTCGCAGAAAGCAGTTGCCTGTTTCCAGTTCACACCCACAACAGGATAGTTTCCAAATGCAGGATGTGAGAAATAACGCTTGGTCATTGGCTCGTTGTAAGAATAAGAGAAGTCACGGATCCACACCAATGTATCGGGATAAATCGGAGTATCTTTTTTGTCGATGAACTTAGAACGACGTACACCAGCATTCTCTCTCTGAGCAGCTCTCTTAAGATCGAAAGTCTCTGAGTGGTATATCAACTGAGTTACGTCAATTTCTTTTCTGCCAAAGATCCTGTCGTCCGGAGCAAGGATCAGGTTAGTGTTACCCAATTCTTCTGCCACTTTAGGATCATTCCACTTCATCTGCTTCATGGCAGTCCAGTCCACATACTCGTTACCATCGGCACCGGCTTTCACCTTGCCAAGTTTACGTGCAGCTACTGAGTCACGAACCCAGAATACGAACTGACGATACTCGTTGTTGGTAATCTCAGTCGCATCCATCCAGAATCCACTGATTGAAATGGAACGATTGCGTGAGCTGAAGGAGTATGCAGGATCTTCATCACTGGGACCCATATGGAACGTTCCTTGCGGAATGTATACCATGCCTGGAGGCTTGGGAAGTGAGTACTGGTTTCCTGGAGAAATACCGTGAACCTGACCATCATTGGGCAAGGATCCACCTTTATTCTTCTTTCCCAGTATTCCGCAGCTGGAAAGCATTAGGATGCAAACGGCTGCAAGAAAGGCATAAATAGGGTTTTTCATTTTCATACACTTAAAGGGTATTGGGCAAATATAAGTTTTTGGTTTCTTCGTATCCACAACATTACAATTTATTTTGTTCGGTTACAAGCGTATTTTACGACGTAGATTTTCTAACGCGAAATGGCTCTTATTTATTGTATAAAAAAATAATTAATTATTCCTTCTACCATTGGATATCAGTGACATAAGGTCTTTTAGCGTGATCACTGGTTTAAGACAGGAAAACTCCTTACACAAATAAATTGAGGCCGGATCAGTTGCCTCTTTTCCGGTCAATAATGGGAACGTATCAAGTGCCTTTTTGGATGCCATTATAACCCGGTGTGGAATAAATTCTTTCAAGAGCTCAACGTGCATTTCCAACGCATTATTACCTACAATCGCAATTTCTTTTGTGCCTGCCATTATTTCCATCAACAGGTTGTTCCAAATGCCAAAAGAGGTAGGGTACCTGGTTACCGCCCTGCCCATGGAAGTAACCATCCAGTAGCTCCGTTCCCGCCAGTCCCGTTTGTCATAAAAAACGGACAGCCGGTAGAGCATATACGCCATCACTGAATTCCCGGATGGAACCGCCCCGTCATACACCTCCTTCTTCCGGATGATCACATCCTGCTGATGATCGTTCGTAAAATAAAAGAACCCGGCCTCGCCTTCACCAAAATGCGCCAGCACATACCCGGTTATCTTCTTTGCCTCTTCCAGCCATTTCAGATCGGCCGTGATCTCATACAGGTCAACCAGCGCTTTGATCAGAAATGCATAATCATCCAGGAAAGCAGGGTATTTAGCAATATCATTTTTCCAGGTATGATACATTTCTCCCTCCTCTCCCTCACTGAATGTTGACAACAAAAACCGCATATTGTCAACAGCCAGTTGCCTGTACTTTTCATTACCTGTTGCTGCAAAAGATCTGCTGCATGCACTGTTCATTAAGGCATTCCATCCGAGTATGATCTTATCATCCAGCAACGGTCTCACACGCTTATCACGCTCTTTCATCAATGCTTTAGAACCCTTATCCAGCAAGGCTTTCAGCACGCTGACTGAAATATTATTTTTATTTGCAAATGATTCAACATGCTCCTTAACGCGTAATATGTTTTCTCCTTCCCAGTTACCATTATTACTGATGTCATAATACGCACAGAACAATGCAATCTCTTTTTCATTCATCAAAACTGGAGCCGAATTCAATATCGTTTCCACTTCCATTTTATGCCACACATAGAACTTTCCTTCCACTCCTTCACTATCTGCATCCAGTGCTGAATAAAATCCCTTTGAAGAATGCATTAATTCCCGTTGCACAAACTCCATCGTTTCATCAATCACTTCCCTATAACGGTCCCGGTGCGTTAATTGAAACGCATCTGCCAATACCATCAGCAAAAGCGCATTATCATAGAGCATTTTTTCAAAGTGCGGGGCCAGCCATTCCGCATCGGTTGAATACCTTGCAAACCCTCCTCCCAACTGATCATATATCCCTCCCTGGATCATTTTATCCAATGAAAGCAATGCCTGCTTCAGGGAAGTATCTGCCGCTCCCGGTTGATCATTACCTGATGCCCCCAGCTCCTTTACTACATAATGATAATTCAACAGGAACTGAATGGTAAATGTCTGCGGAAACTTGGGCGCCCTCCCAAAACCTCCCTCCTCTGTATCCGCCTGCTTCATAATCTGTTCTGCTGCTGAATGCACGCTTTCCCAGGTAAATATCTCGTCTGAATGTACATTGGCTGATTGACCAAAGGAATTGGACTGGTCCAGGTGCTGCGTAAGATTGGCGGCCTGTGAATCAATCTCTCCCCTCCGTTCTTTGAATGCTGTTGACACTCCTTGCAATACCTCCGTCCAGGATGCCCGGTTGAATGCTTTCACCGGTGGGAAATAAGTGCCTCCATAAAAAGGCCGTCCATCAGGTGTGAGGAAAACATTCAACGGCCATCCTCCACTGCCGGTCATAGCCTGAACGGCATCCATATATATATGGTCAAGGTCCGGCCGCTCCTCCCGGTCTATCTTGATATTGACAAAGAACTCGTTCATAAGGGCGGCGGTCTTTTCATCTTCAAAGCTTTCCCGCTCCATTACATGGCACCAGTGGCAGGCAGCATATCCAATGCTCACCAGTATCGGCTTATCTTCTTTCTTTGCCCTGTTGAGCGCCTCATCTCCCCAGGGATACCAATCCACGGGATTATGGGCATGCTGCAGCAGGTAGGGACTGGTTTCATTGACCAGGTGATTTGTGTGCATACGCAAAAGTAATAAGCTGATATTCTCTTGGGTAGGAAACGTTGCAGCAGGAGAACAAAAATAGAATCCTGCACCACATTGTCCATCCCATATACGGGTTACATTAGGAATATGCTACTGATTGCATCAAAAAGAAAACCAGACCTTCTTTGGAAAGGCCTGGTTTGATTATTTAATAGTGAAACGCGTTATTTCTTGCCATTGGCAACTGCAAGGAATTTCTCCAGGGCAGCTACCATACTTGGGGTCTGAGGCTCCGGAGCCTTGATATCAAGGGTAAGGCCGGCTTCTTCCACTGCGCGGGAAGTATTGCTCCCAAATGCGCCGATCACGGTCCCGTTCTGTTTATACTTGGGTAGATTGTCAAACAGGCTCTTTACACCACTGGGGGTAAAGAAGCAGATGATGTCATATTCCTTTTGCGTGAGCAGCTCCTTTACATCATTGCTTTGCGTGCGATACATGAAGGCCAGTGCAAACTCGCAGTTATTAGTCTTAAGCCAGTTTACGATCTCATTATCCTGCTGGTTCTCTGAACATACGTACAGGAACTTCTCATTGCTTTTATGCTTATTGATCACGTCAAACATGCTCTTATTAGTACCATCGGCACCATAAAAGACCTTGCGTTTGCGGTACAATATGAACTTTTGGAGATAGAGCGCTACGGCTTCGGTGATGCAGAAATACTTTGTATCCTGGGATACACTCACTTTCATTTCCTCGCAGGTGCGGAAGAAGTGATCAATTGCATTCCGGCTGGTGAAGATCACGCCCGTGTAGTTGGCAATTTCAATCTTTTGCTTCCGGAAATCCCTGGCAGGTATCCCTTCCAGACGGATGAACGGCTGAAAATCCAATTCCACATTGTACTTCCGGGCAAGATCAAAATACGGTGATTTATCACTCTCCGGTTTCGGTTGGGTAATTAGGATTCTCTCAATTGCTTTGGCCTGAACATCGGCCTTATTAACCCCGTTTTTTACCATGTGCGGTTCGGCTAAAGTTGGCTGCAAAGTTAAGCGTAATTTTTTAGAATATATAGAGTAAGAGCTTGTAAATCAGCAATAGTGGAACTATTTCAAAAGCCAGTAGGTACAAAAAGAAATGAAAAAGATTGAACCTGACCTCATTACGAATAGTTGCGAACCCTAAAATAAACCGGTACAATAATAATAGCCCTATTGTAACCCAGGAAAGCACAAGAGATATGGAGTAAACCGGCTCATTGGCAAAGGCAATCAGCATCAGGAAGGGGATCAAAAATATCCCGATCACCTTATTTATAATGAATACTATGAAAATATAGCCATCCGCCGCTTTCTGCATATTCAGCAGCCAGCCTATCACCTTCAGGCCAATGAACTTCCCAAAGTAAATAACCGCCAGCCCTATACAGCAGTATACGTACACCAGCCAGAAATTATTAATATTCCTGGGCGTTATCCCAAAGTAGTGCAGCATGAAATTGATATACAGCCCGGCGCTGGCCACAAAGAACATATTAAATATGAGCGAGGGGAACTGGCTCTGCATCAGCTGCTCCCTGATCTGTTTTGTTTTCATGGATGTCCGGAAGAACACCCGGAACAGGTCATTGAAATATTTTCCAAATCCCTGTTTCAGTAAGGCAAAGATGAGCAGCAAACCCATCATCGTATAAAACATCACTTCTTTTCCCTTCACCTTCCGCACATTGGATTGAAGGGATACGGCTACTGAAGAAAAATCAAAATAAGGGTGATGCCTCATTATCTGCCAGGAAAATGGCAGGGCTTTATCAATGGGCCAGGTTTGTCCCCAATTCCATGGACGCCTGGACACTGAATCACCATAGTCAATGACTGTACTATCTGTATTTATAACAGGAGTATCCGTAATAGCTGCCAGCGTATCTATATTTTGAGGTTCAACAGTGTTTACAGGTGTGGTGGGCCTTATTGTTCGCGGAGGTTCCGGTTGCACGCGCGGAGCAATTGTATCAATGGCGGGTACTGGCAACGAATCAGTATTGTTTTGCCCTATACCACGCAAGCAGGATAGAACTAAGAATACAATAAAACAAAGGGAACGAAACAAGTGATTTTAATTGTAGTGCAAATTAACAGAACAGGGTAGAGATTTCAGCATTTTATTAGAAGTAACTTAAAAATCCGAAGTGGATTTTCGATTGCCGCAGGTTAAATTCCAGGTCACTTCGCTTACCCACTGCCCATGCAAGATTAAAGATACCTGCCCTGGTTTGAAAGGCAAGTCCCAACCCTGTTCCAAAATAAGTATAGTGGACATTTGTATTCTGACTATTATTCCTTCCCCAGCCTCCATCAGTAAATGCAAAGAAATAAGAATCCTGCCCTACCAGGTACCGGTATTCCAGTGTACCCACTACAAACTGCGACAAATACTGGCTCTCCTCATCAAATCCTCTCAATAATTTATAACCCCCGATCTGGAACAATTCATTACGGAATATTTTACCGCTTTGCAGAAACCCTCCGGTAACGGATGTTTTGATGGTGCTGCGGTTCTGCTTACCCAATGGGAAATACTTAGCCGCTGATCCCCGAATGGTTAACTGGTATGTTTTAGTCTTTACCGTATCATATAACGAAGCAAAATCAAATGCGGGATCACCGGGATCTTTTGTATCCAGTATCTCATTATTTTTTTTGATCTTCTTAGTACCAACAGAAGTGATCAGGTGCAATTCATTTCCACGGGTTGGATTTAGCCGGTAATTAGTATTATTGAATTCATAGTCCACTCCCACATTGGTGGTGCTCACATCACCTTCATCAGGCAAACGATGAGTTGCTATCAATAAATTCTTATTTACACCATTGAGAATGGTCTGGAACCGCTGGAGGAACAGCTTACCGCTCTGGTTTACATTCAATACATATTGTGCTCCCAGCTGAAAGTTCACATTCAGGAAGGTGCTGTCTTTCCGGAACATATTAAACGCAAAATCCAATCCAACAGGAGAATGAAACAAATAAGGATACTGGAACCCCAAATTCAATCGCGGTGATTTTACCTGCAATTGCTGCCAGTTTAGAATTATGGTCTCTCCGCCTCCCAACGCATTTTTGAGATTCAGGTTGGCTTCACCGGTAACCAGTAATTTTTTGGAAGAGAGCTGATCATTATTGGGAAGGAAGCCAACAATCACATTGATCTGGCTGCTTTTTTTCTGTTTGAGATAAAGCTCCAGTATGGAACCGGAACCCAGCCATACCAACCGTGAGGGATATTCTTCTTCCACATACGTAAGCTCCCTGATCTTTTTATTGATGCGCAGTAATTTCTCCCTGCTGAAAGTGCTGCCATTTTGAATATCAAGATAACGTTGCAGGAAATCATTGGAGATCTTCACGTCTCCTGTTACCCGAATGCTATCGATCCTATATGCCGGTCCCTCATCAATTTTCAGTTGGGCGGATACGTTCTGCCCGCTAATATCCAGGCTATCCAGGTACACTTTGGCAAATGGATGACCATTATTCTCCATATATACCAGCATCTTTTCCTGCCATTGCTTTATTTCGGTAAAATCCATAGGCTTCCCCGAAAAACCTTTATCCCTCCAACCCACAGCTTCCAGCACGGAAGGCTGTATTCCTTTAGCATCAACGGCAGCCCATTGGTATTTATCTCCGATATATATAACGACCATGGCCCCGGCGGAATCAAAACGGATACTATCCAGTGATACATTGATATAACCCTTTGCCTGTATTTCAGCCGGCAACCGGTTCACATAGGCGATGCATTCACTTCTGGATGAAAAATTAATGGGAATAGCAAGAATATCATGAAGAAATAGGGAGTCTCTGTCGATCCCGCGTGTCATTAAAGGGTAGCTGCCGGGTTCATTATTAGTAGTGGCAGACCGGTTGCGGGATTTATTCCGCTGCTGAGCAGCTGAGGAGAAACACAGCAGCATACATACAACAACCGATATTTGCAGTCTTAATAGGATCATTCCTGGCTCCTGCTGCTTCCCGGAAAGGGGTAATATCCAATGGTATAACAGGAAAAGCAGTGTTTGGTAAAATTATTCATTAAATCACAACCTTTTGGCAGGCATCTATATCCATATTCCTTTTTGCCGGCAGGCCTGCCACTATTGTAATTTCCATTTCTCCACTTCATTGCGATATAAAAACGAATTTCTGGCGGCTTTATTGAAGGAAATGGAACTGTTTTCAGCGGGAGAAGGGTCCCTATACCGGGAGCCGGTTGAAACTATTTATTTCGGTGGCGGCACTCCCAGTCTTTTGTTGGTGGATGAGCTCCAGAAAATAATTCAGCAGGTAAACAGTCATTTTTCTATTGAGACGGAAGCTGAGATCACGCTGGAGGCCAACCCGGATGATATTACGGAAGAAAAGCTGAGAGGTTGGAAACAGGCGGGCATCAATCGCCTCAGCATCGGTGTTCAAAGTTTTTTTGAAGAAGACCTACAATGGATGAACAGGGCGCATAATGCAAAGCAGGCGAGCGAAAGTTTACAATTGGCACTGGCCCATTTTCCGAATATTACTATTGACCTGATCTATGGAAGTCCGGGCCTGACCAATGAGAAATGGAAACAGAATGTGGAGAAGGCTATCGCATTGAATATTCCTCATCTCTCCTGTTATGCGCTTACCGTGGAGCCGAAAACGCCACTGGATAAAATGATCAGGCTTCATGAAAGCCCTGCAGTTGATCCCGATAAGCAATCGGAACAATTTTTATTGTTGATGCAATGGCTGGAAAAAGCAGGGTATGAGCATTATGAAATTTCCAATTTCGCCAGGCCGGGCCATCGCAGCCGGCACAACTCATCATACTGGAAAGGAAAGCCCTATTTTGGCTTTGGCGCTTCAGCTCATTCCTTTAATGGAAAAACAAGATGGTGGAATGTAGCCAATAACAATCTCTATATTCAATCCATTCATAACAATATACTGCCTGTTGAAAAAGAAGAACTGACGCCTACCCAGCAAATGAATGAATACATTATGATCTCTTTGAGAACAATGGAAGGACTGGACCTTGATAAACTGCAGGCGATCGATCCAAAAAAGAATATTAAGGATGAGCTATTGATACAGGCCAAAAAATATGAGGAAAGGAAACTGGTGGAAATTACCGAAAACACAATTCGATTAACGAAGGAAGGTAAACTGGTGGCTGATGGAATTGCTTCAGATCTATTTATCGACTAATGCATTGATTTAGGTATCGATTTACGTTGCCTGCTCTTTTTATATTTTTTCCAGGCTTCACCGGCTATCAGGCAGGCTACCATCACCAGTATTGCAGCGGGACCAAAGCCCTGGTAAGAAAGTGGCATAGTGTCTGGTTTTTAGTAAATATTCTTACTAATCAGACCATGACAGCTTCAATCCGTTTAAAACCCTGCGCGGCTTTAACATTTTCCCAAAGGATCTTATAGACCGTTTCGGCTATTGGAATAGAGGCCTTTACAGCGTTATTGATATGGTAGATACATTTGGCCGCATTATAGCCTTCTGCCACCATATTCATTTCCAGACGGGCTGCCTTGACTGAATATCCTTTGCCGATCATATTCCCAAACATCCTGTTGCGACTATATAATGAATAACAGGTAACCAGCAGATCTCCTAAATAAACAGAGGCTGCATAGTTGGGCGATTTCCGGTGCGTGATAGGATCTTCCTCTCCTTCATGCTCTCCTACCACAATATGCTCAGCACCAAAACTTCTTAAAAATCCGGCCATTTCATCTGCGGCATTGGCAATGTATACGCTCAGGAAATTATCGCCATATTCCAGGCCATGCGCAATACCTGCACCCAAAGCATATATATTCTTTAAAACTGCCGCATACTGCACACCAAATATGTCATGGTTGACTATCGGGTTAATATAATCCGTTACAAAATGAGACGCTATTGCCGAGGCAGTGGTTACATCTGTTCCCGAAAAAGTGAGGTAGGATAATTTTTCTTCTGCCACCTCTTCCGCATGGCAGGGGCCCAGAACGGCAAAGTAATTTTCCAAAGGCACATTGAAGGTGGACTTCAGGTAATCATTCAGCAAAACATTATGCTCAGGTAAAATGCCTTTGACGGCAGACAGTACTTTCTTTCCTTCCCAGTCTTCTGGTTTAAGTCCATTGAGGCTTTCTTCTATATAAGCGGAGGGAACAGCAATAACCAGTATATCTGATTTGGCAAAGACTTCTCTTACATCTGTGGAAAGCGTAAGGAGAGACACATCAAATTCTACTGAAGAAAGATAAGACGGATTGTGGTGACGCTGACGGATATGCTGCAAATTCTGCTCACTGCGTATCCACCAGTTAACAGTATGCTTTTTATCAGTGAGTATTTTGGCAAGGGCAGTAGCCCAGCTTCCGCTTCCAATAATTCCGAATGTGCCGGCCACAAGCTAGAGTTTACTTCTCAAACAATTTATCCTTGGGAACCACAGTCACCTTACTGCCATCTTTCAGGGTCTTGCTCACAGCTGTGTAAGGTCCCGTTACCACTTCATCTCCTTCCTTTAATCCACTTACCTCTATATAATTGATATCCTGGATGCCTGATTTAACCACCGCTTTCTTCACCGTATTATCTTTCTGCAAAATGAAGACCACTTCTTCTAATCCCTGATCACTCATAGTAGGTTTGGTTTCCTGTTCCTGGTTGGGCGCACTGGCTTCTTTCTCCTTTTTCTTATCCGCCAGGCTTTGATCAGTTCCTTTTACCCGTGCATTTACAGCAGTAATGGGAACAGCCAGCACATTATCCTTCCTCATAGTTTTGATGTCTGCACTTGCATTCATTCCGGGACGGAACGGAAATTTCCGGTTATCACCTGTACGTTTGATAAGGTCTTTATAAGAATTAGAGTCAAGCCTGATCCTTACTTCATAATTGGTAACATCCTGTGTGGTACCGCTTGTGAGCGAAGTTGAATTGGTGCTGCTGGCGATCTTGGTAACAGTGCCTTTGAATTTGCGGTTATTATAAGCATCCACTTCAATATCAGCTGAATCACCAATATTCACTTTTACGATATCGTTCTCACCCACATCAACTCTTACCTCTATGATGCCCATATCCGCCACGGTCATCATTTCCGTTCCCACATTAAAGCTGTTACCCGCTACGCGCTCTCCTTTCTTTACTTTAAGTGATGAGATCACTCCGTTCATGGGGGCTATCAATGTTGTACGGCCCAGGTCTTTATTGGCTCTTGTTAATCCTGTTTGTGCGGACTGAACACCGGCCTTCAGGCTAAGAATGTTCTTTTGTGCCGCATTATAGTTTGCCTGGGCGGAACGGTAAGTGGCTTCAATTTGTTCAAACTCTGCTTTGGAAATTACTTTCTGATCATATAAGGTCTTATTACGATCATACGCCTGCTTAGCCTGGTTAAGACTTGCATTCAACGCTTCCAGGGCCGCTTCACTATTGGCAACGGTGGCCTGGGATTGACTTACCTGTGAAGAAGCCTCATCACGCTGCAATGCATAGAGGTCAGCAAAAATGCGGGCGAGCACCTGTCCTTTCTTTACACTATCTCCTTCCTCTACATTGAGCTCAACAATTTCACCTGATATATCAGGACTGATCTTAACTTCTACTTCCGGGTAGATCTGGCCGCTTGCAGTTACAGTTTCAATTACCGTGCGTTTGGCAACTTTCTCAATAGAAACTTTCTCACCTTTATCTTTTCCACCACCCAATACTTTAACGGCAATGAAAATAACTGCAAGTGCGATGACGGTGATCCAAATCCATTTACGTGACTTCTTTTTCTTCATAACGGCGTAATAAATATTTTAAAGTTTAAGACCCTGGCCTCTGTAGAATTCCAGCAATTTCATCTTAAACACATAATCAAACTGGGCAGAGAGCCTGTCAATCCTGGCCCTGAAAAGATTGTTCTGGTTAGTAAGCAGGTCAATTGTATTCAGCAACCCTACATCATATCGCTTTTGTGCAAAGTCATAAGCCTTTTGGGCAGATGACACTCTTTTAGCAGAGGCATTGAATTTTTGCAGCGAAGTAATGGCATCAGTATAGGCTTTATAAATATCCTGCTTGAGCGTCATGTTATTCAGGTCCTGCTGAAGGGTAAGATTCTGAACCTGTAGTTTTTGCTTTTGCCAGTTGGTGCGTGCGGAACGATTGTTGAAAATGGGAACATTCAGGCTAATGCCAATGCTATTACCAAAATTATCTGACAGCTGCGTATTATAGGGAAGTGTATATCGTCTGATATCATATACCGGAACTACCACTTTAGTGCCAGTTGGAAATACAAAGGCCCTGGAGGAACTATCTACTCCAATTGGATTAGGATTTAACAACCTTGAACCACCTTTACTTGAAGAGTAACTTGATCCCAGGCTTGCTCCCAGGCTAAGGGAAGGATACATCAAAGCCTTTGCAGCCTCTGCGTATTTCTTTGCAGCCGCCAGGTTAAACTGGCTAACCTGCTGTTGAGGAAGATTCTTTAATGCCAGTTGATAAACAGCTTCCGGTTGTAATTCCGCAATGGGTTCAATAGGGATCATATCAACCGGAGGTGAATCAACATCAAATGCAACACCTGCATCCAGTTGCAATAACGACTTTAATAATAAAATACTTTGCGTTTCTGTTCCTTCTGCTGTGATCAACGTAGAACTGTCGGTTGCCAATTGCGCTTCCAACTCGGCGAGATTTAATTCAGGCAGACTTCCAGCATTCACCAGTTTGCGTGTATTATCTAATTGGGAACTGGTTAATGCTATCTGCAATTTGCTGGTATTGATCTGTTCCTTGGACAGCAATATCTGCAGGTAGGCAGAAGCGATATTCAGTGAAATATCATTCTTCAACTTATCAACGGATGCGTTGGCCGCTTCAGTTGAATATTTATCTCCTGCAATGGTATTGCGTTTATTGAACCAGTTGAAAAGGTCCACATTACTTTGAAGACTGAATGAATTGTACCAGATACTTTGGGTAGTGAAAAAGTTGGTAGTACGGTCAATGTTACGCCCGGTATTGATCCCAAGATTAGAACTAAGATTCAGTGTAGGAAACTGGCTGGCCCTGCTCTGTTTCAATGTCAGCTCTGCAATCTTTGCCTGGATATCCTGCTGTTTAATAGTGATATTATGTTCCAGTGCATAGTCTACGCATTTGCGAAGGTCCCATTTCTCCTGTGCTGTAGCGGTAAGGCCTATGAAGGCTGTGAACGTCAACAAACAGATTGTTAGCTTGATAGAGAGACTCATAATTGGGCAAAAATAAAGGAAATCACCCGGCAGGCTGGCCGATTTTGACAAATGAATGCAAAATTTTCACTTATATTTTAACAAGTGCCTGCTCCAGATCGGCAATGAGGTATGCCGGTTCTTCCAATCCCACATACATGCGCACGGAACGATGCAGGGGATCAGCCGGATTAAAATCCGATGAGGAGATGCCTGCACATTTCGGGATGATGAGGCTTTCATGGCCTCCCCAGCTTACGGCCATCAGGATATGTTGCAGACTTTCGCAAAAACGCACAATTTCTTCCCGTTTACTGGCCTTAAGAACAAAAGTAAAAAGCCCGCCGGCATCTTTCATTTGCTTTTGAGCCAGTTCATATTGGGGGAAACTCTTATCAAAAGGGAAGATGACGGATTCAACCTTTGGGTGCTGTTTTACGTAAGCCACCACTTCACGGGTAGAACGGAAAATAGCTTCCAGTCGCGCCCTCATGGTCCGCAGCCCCCGTATCAATAACCAGGCATTGAAAGGCTGAATGCCGCTGCCGATGGTGTTGTACTCGCTGTCAAATATTCGCTTCATCATGGCTTTTGTGCCGCAAAGCACCCCGCCGAGGGTATCACTATGACCACCGATATATTTAGTGGCGGTTTGCATACTCAGATCAATACCCATAGCGATAGGCTGCTGGTATAACGGGGAGCAATAGCTATTATCAATGAGCGTAGTGATATTTTTGGATCTGGCAAAACCAGCGATGGCGCTGATATCCTGCAAGGCAAAATCCCAGCTATTAGGAGATTCTAAATAATAAAGCGTGGTGTTAGGTTTGGTAGCGTTGAAATAATTATCGGCCAATGTTCCATCTACATAAGTAGTGCTTACACCAAAACGGGGAAGTATCACATCCAGCATGCGCTGCACCCAGGTATAGGGTTTTGAAACGGAAACAATGTGATCACCTGTTTTCACATTAGCCAGTACGGCTGCAAATAAAGCAGCAGCGCCATTATTAAATACCAGGCAATCTTCCGCTCCATCCAGTGCAGCCAGTTTTTTGCGAAGAATATCAACGGTTGGGTTCAACCCGCGACTATACAGGTACGTACTCATTTCATCAGCAAAAGCTTTTCCGAGATCATCCACTTTGCGGAAAGCGAAATTGCTGGTTTGCATGATGGGAGGAGATACAGCATTGAAATAGCTCTCCCGTTCTTCACCCAGTTCTCCTAAAATAAATGAAAGGTCCATCAGGCAGATTTCTTTTTAAAATACATGATGCAAAAATAAATAAGCAGGAAGGCAGCAAAAACTGCAGTAGCAATCAGGGCCAGGCGGGGCGTATTGAAAGCAATGGAAATACCAACAAAAATATAAGCAGCAATAAAGATGAGTGGCAGAATGGGATACAGTTTCATTTTATAAATGCCGGTACCATCCAGGTGTTTGGTGCGCTTGCGTAATATAAATATGGTAGCGGCTGAACTGGCCATTCCAATTGAATCAAGGAAGATGGTAAAGCTGAGAATTTCATCAAAAGTCTTCGCGAAAAATAAAACGATGATACCGATAGCAGCGAACACAGTGAGACTAACGGTGAGCACATCCTTTTTCTCATCTCTCTTTTTAAAAGCAGCAGGCAATATGCCATCCTTACTCATGGCATACATTACGCGGGGGTTGCTAAGGAGCAGCACATTCACATAAGCCAGTACGGCAACAAATAATAAGATGGAAAAGGTAGTTCTGCCATTTGGTCCAAACATTTTCTCAGCAACAATGGAGGCTATGCCGCGTGATGTTTTTAAATTTTCAAAGCCGATGGCATTATAATAAGCATAGCTGATAGCCAGGTACAGGACAATGATGATCATTAAGCCGATAAATATGCCGCGGGGAATTGTTTTCCTTGGCTCATTTACTTCTTCGCCAAAATTGATGGTTTGCTGGTAACCGCCATAGGTAAAGGACACAGCTATCAGCGCTACGCCAAAGGATTTGATATAATCCATGGCACTGAACTCTCCCGCAACCGTAGTGGATGTTGAAGCACTGCCATCAATAAAGAAAATGGAACTGATCAGCAAAACGAGCATGCTGATCTTGAAGATCATTAACACATTCTGAGTTTTGGCGCTCATGCGCAGGCCCATCAGGTTCACCCCATAAAAGATGGCGATGGGTACCATGGCAATGATGGCCTTTGTGGTATCATCTGCGCCATTCTTAAAGATCACCTGCGCAATATATTCAGCGCCGATCAGGGCCACACCCGCCATGGAAGCGGCATTGGAGATAAGGATGATACAGTTGATGGAAAAAGCAATGGATGGGTGATAACATTCCGCGAAAACCTTGTAATACCCGCCGGTAATAGGGAACCGGGAACCGATCTCGGCATACGTGAGGGCGCCGCAGAGTGCGATTAGCCCGCCGGCCACCCAGGCAATAAAGAATAAGGAAGGGGTGACAGCTGCATTGGCAGCATCGGAAGAAGTTCTGAAAATTCCCATTCCGATAACCAGTCCTACCACAATCATTGTCAGATCAAAGAGGCCTAACTTATTCTTTGGAGTCATGCAATGAAGTTAATGAAAAAACGTTCTACCTTTGCCCACAGAATCAAGCCAATGTTTATGAAGAAAACACTACCCTTTCTCTTTTTATTATTATCTATTGCCAGCCTCGTAAACGCTCAAACCTCTGATACCACCAAAACACTTGGAGAGGTTGTTTTAAGAGCCTTTGAACAGAACCGCCAATTAAAAGAAACCGCCGTTGCCGTAAATTATATCGGACAAACGCAACTGGAACGATCTAATAATACTTCAGTACTCCCCGCATTAAATAATACACCAGGTGTAAGAATGGAAGAACGTTCTCCGGGCAGTTACCGGATGAATGTAAGAGGCAGCACGCTCCGCTCCCCCTTTGGTGTGCGAAATGTAAAAGTTTACTGGAATGGAATTCCGTTTACCGATCCGGGAGGCAGCACGTACCTTAACCAGTTAGGCTATTATAATTTCAATTCAATAGAAGTGATCAAAGGACCTGGCGGCAGCCTTTATGGTGCAGGAACCGGTGGAGTTATCCTTATTAATGGTATGGCGCAGAAATGGAATACCGGACTGGATGCCAGTTATGTTGCCGGAAGCTATGACCTGAACAGTTTGAATGTACAGGTGAAGGCCGGTAATGAAGACCACAGAAATGTGATCGGTTATACGCACCAGACCAGTGATGGCTATCGTGATCATACATCAATGCGCAGGGATATTGCCAACTGGCAAACGCAGATCCGCGCTAATGATCGGCAAACGCTGAGCGCATCTGTACTATATGGTGACCTGTATTACCAGACCCCGGGTGCATTAACAAAAGCTGAGTATGATGCCAACCCGCGTGCTGCGCGTCCCGCTGCCGGTGTAAATCCAAGTGCAGACCAGGCAAAAGCAGCCATCTATCAAAAAACATTTTTGGCAGGCATCACCAATGAATACCATTTCGCGGAGCATTTCCAGAATACATCTACGGTATATGGCGCTTTCTCACAAATAAAGAACCCTACGTTCCGCAACTATGAGCGCAGAACAGAGCCACATTTTGGCGGACGTACACTATTCAAATATGATCATCAATTCAGCAATAGTGTGTTGAACGTGTTATTTGGAGGTGAAGCGCAAAAAGGATTCTTTAATACCAAAACCTGGAACAATGTAAATGGAAATCCCGGAACAGTATTAACAGATGATGATATCAATAACTATATCTATACTTTATTTGCACAGACTGATCTTCGGTTGCCACATAACTGGAATATTACAGCCGGGGTAAGTATCAATAAATCATCCATCACTATTACACGCTTATCAGTACCTTCTTTTGTACCGGTAAAAAGAACGTACAGCAGTGAATGGGCGCCAAGACTGGCGGTATCCAAAAAGATCGTATCTAATTTATGGATGTACGCCAGTGTATCAAAAGGCTTCTCACCTCCCACTGTGCAGGAGATATTGCCATCAACCAGTGTGATCAGCACGGGGCTGGAAGCAGAACATGGATTCAACTATGAAGCGGGAATAAAGAGCAGCTGGTTGCAGCAGCGCTTGTATATAGAAGTAAATGCGTTCTCCTACCAGTTGCGTAATGCGATTGTGCAACGTAAGGATGCCAGTAACGCCGATTATTTTGCCAATGCGGGTACAACCAAACAGAGAGGCCTGGAATCACAGGCATATTACCAGTTGTTCCGCGGACATGGTGCCATTACTGATGGAAGGATATGGATCAGCCATACGTGGAATTATTTCCGTTATAAAGATTTCAAACAGGGTACCACCGACTTCTCCGGTAAACAATTGCCGAGTGTGGCGCCGCAAACAGTAGCTGCCGGTTTAGACATGGGAACCAAGCCCGGTATCTATATTAATCTAACTTATTTCTACAGTGATCCAATTGCACTGAATGATGCCAATACTGCGTTTGCATCGCCATATAATTTATTGGGCGGAAGATTGGGATGGAAGAAAGTGATTGGGAAATGGGGCATCAATGTATTTGGTGGAATAGATAATGCGTTTGATGTGAAATACAGCCTGGGTAATGATATCAATGCAGCCGGCAACAGATATTATAATGCAGCGCCTGGCGTAAATTATTTTGCAGGCGTTGGGTTGTCAGTAGCTGGCAAGCAGCGTAACTAAAATATTGGACCGTAAAGAACCTCAGAGGAAGGGAATAGCCTTTGAGCTCCGACCACAACTGTGATCAGACTTCTTTAAGGTCCTCCTAATTAGATACCCCGATATGATTTATATCGGGGTATTCTTTTTAACGGGCTGGTTATATAACTTATATGTAATTTATAGTTAACTTATAACGGACGTTTTGTTTTAAAATAGGGTTTGATTATTTTGTAGCCGCTATGAGAAGAGGAACACCGCTGTTTTTATTGATACTCTGGTTGTTAGCTTTAACAAGTTGCACACCAGACCCACCACCAGACCCAAACAACCCGTCTAACCCCTCAAACCCTTCCAATCCATCTACCCCGTCGTTGGCAATAAACTCCATAAGCCCCACACATGGGCCTTTTGGAACAGTGGATACTATCAAAGGAACAGCATTTGATAATGTTGCATCCAACAACCAGGTGTTTTTCAACGGTAACGCAGCCACCATCGTTAGCGCTACATCAACGCAATTAATAGTGAATGTTCCAAAACTGGCGGGCACAGGCCCTGTTTCCTTAATTGTAAACGGTGTATCAGCCATTGGGCCCACTTTTAAATATGATACGGTTGTATATGTAACTACGTTTGCGGGCAATGGAACTCCCGCGGTTGTTGATGGAAAAGGAACACAGGCCAGTTTTAAACAACCAACAGGTATTGAGGTTGACCAGAATGGAAATCTTTATGTAATAGAAACGCAAAGTTGTGCAGTAAGAAAGATCACACCTGATGGAACCGTAACCACATTTGCAGGAGAGTCAGCAACGCCCGGACATGTGGATGCCCAGGGACCCAATGCCAGGATGAATGTACCTATGAGTATGGGTATTGACAAACAGGGTAATGTTTATATAAGCGATGTTCTCTGGGTCAGAAAGATCACACCTGCCGGTGTTGTTAGCACTATTGCGGGATTGAATCAGTGGGGTGATGCTGATGGCCCGGTTACTACTGCAACATTTAAAGGGCCGAGAGGAATATGTGTTGATGCAGATGGAAATATTTACGTTGCCGACCAGGGATCTTTTAAGATCAGGAAAATATCTACAGCAGGTATTGTGAGTACTATTGCAGGAAACGGAGATGTATTTAACTATTCTGATGGCCCTGCATTATCTGCAGGTTTTGGCGTAGGTGTTCTTGATGTAGACATAGATAATAAAACAGGTGTTATATATGTATGTGAGAACAACCGAATAAGAAAAATAGCTGGAGGGAATGTAACCACGTTGGCCGGAACTACCGAACCTGGTAGCAGGGATGGTACAGGTACCGATTCCAGATTCTATGCACCTGCCGGCGTTTCTGTAGATAAAAATGGGGATGTATTTGTTGCGGATTTTGGAAATGACAAGATCAGGAAAATTTCTCCTTCTGGTGTTGTAAAAACCTATGTAGGTGGAGGGGCTGGCACTGTTGATGGGCCGGTACCCTATGCAAGCTTCAGGGGAACACATGCTGTAGCTGTGGATGCGGCAGGAAATCTATACATCTGTGACTTCTTTAACAACCTGATCAGGAAGGCTACCTTTCAATAATAAAAATCAGCAGTGCCCCGATTTCATCGGGATCATTCTAACTCACTCCATGGTTGATATCTTAAAACCATCAGGGCCATACAAGCCTTTTATCTTATTATTTTCTACGGTTGTAAGTAACGCAAATAAGACTCCCGACCTATATGACCCTTTTGATTCCTTGTTTACCCGATCTGTGTTTCGATCACTACAATTATCGCATCATTGCTCAGGGCTTCCATCTCCACCTGTTCGGTTCCCCACAACGCAAGTCCATCCCGCGGATGCAATAAACGACCATTCACTTCAAATGCTCCTTCTATCACAAACAGGAAAACTCCGGTACGGCTATCGATCACGTATGTAGTATCAGCTCTTCCATTGAATTTGCCAATGGATAATTTGAAAGGCAGTGCTTCCTCCGCAAAATGAGAAGGTGATAAAGTCACCAGTGTGTTTATATTACTATTGACATCATAAGTTGAAGAAAGAGGTAATGATAACAACAGACGCTCATCCCCTTTGACCCAAACCTGCAAAAAATTAACCAGTGCATCTTTAAAGGGATTTTGAATTTCTATTTTTTCTCCTGCTACCATCTTGATCAGTTGCCATTGACCAGCTGCCAGGAGGTTATCATTACCTCTCGTGTCTTTATAGCGGATTGCACCAATCATCGGTATCAGGATCACGTACGCATCCTTTTCAATCTTTAACGGCATGGAAGCGCCCCCGGTGAGTGTATCATCATTGATCACATCAATATTGCCGAAGGGGGTTTTATGCTCATTGAAGTGAGAACCGAAATTGAAAAGTTGCAGGCTGAGGAAGGAAGGTGTTGCATCACAACCCCTGTCCTGCGCCAGGAATATTTTACCATTTGACTGGATCATTTTTGGGTTGATTTAGGATTAAGCGGCCACGCGAATAACATGATCAACTGTGTACCCACTGGTTATTGAACCAGATACGGTAGCGATCTCGGAACCGGTTTTATCATCCGCAAATATTCCGTCCTGTGCATTATAGGTATACCCGCTCATGCCTTTGGTGTAACCGTAGGCAACGCCATCACTACCATTTACGGTGGCAACAGCACTTCCGGTCCCTTCAGGGAAGGCGATCTGGGTTATCAATAAGGTGGTACCGGTCTTATTATATATATGTACGTGGATATGCGTGGTGCGACCGTTGTACCAGCCGGGGAATATGGAAGTGAAGCTGACTGCTCCGTTTGCCTCGGTGGTTTGTCGGCCTCTCAGGAAATGGAGAGAACTAACACTGCCATACTCTGAATAGTTACCATCTTTATCACAATGCCACACATCTACAATAGCGCCGGCGAGGTTTGCACAATCAGCATTTGTATTTTTTACCGTGATCTTAATAGTACACAATACACCAGTACGGTCCATTCTTATATCAGTACCTTCCAGAGAAGCGGGACTATGTGTTGGGTACGGCCCTGCAGTTTCAGTGGGTGTAACGGTACAACTTTGGTTGGAGGAATTACCGGTACTGCTGGAGCCGGAGGAGGTAGCATCTGCATCTTTCTTACAGGCTTCAATGATCAGGGGCACTGAAGTAGCGCCGATCAGGAAATGTTTCAGGAATTTTTTTCTTGACTGCACCATATCATTTGATTTTGATAATTAAAGATTGAATTATTCAAATCAACTTTCAATTCTAATAGACAGATGGGCTGCATGTATCGGTGAATCCCGGTGAATGTATCGATGTGTGAAAGAGATGTTAATGAAAAGGAGTGGGCCGGAGGTATCTTTGGAAAAATTAAATGATCATGTCACCATTTTACTTTAGGGCAATCCAGTGTATTCTTCTTTCCAATTCGATAGATAGCGCCAATGGTAATGCTGGAATAATTATCGCCTTTGGCGGGGTTTACGGCTTTGCTGAACCCATCGAGATAATCAGTGCGGGTTAGGCGATAGTTTGTTTCCATATTGACGGCAAGGCGGGTTGATATACCGTAGCGTAAACCAAAGCCAACAGGAAAAACCGGAGTAACTCTCGGCGTTTTATGAGCAGCATCTTCGGCAATAAGGGCGGGAAGCTCAGAAGCTTCACCAAAATAAGCGGCGTCAAAATTACTCCAGTCGCGTTTTATATGCAGGAAAGTTAGACCAACTCCACCAAAGAAATAAGGCGAAAGGCCCCGGTCTTCATAATTTGTACGCAATGGGCTCCAGACAACGAGTTCGGATAATTCAAATAATGGGGTTTTGAATTTGAAGTTGCGGTGTTGCCGGTATTCCGGTTCATTATATAATGCATCATTCCCTTTTAACCCGGTTATGGCAAGATTAGTGCGTAAAAGAAATGCAGCGCTCATGATCTTGCTGACATTAAGATTAAGTCCGGGCCGCAGGGTGCGGACATTGATAGCATCAGGTGTTAAGTCACCCTGGTAAAGAAAAGCGGCCAGGCCGGCACCGAATTCATATTTGGGAACATTGATGGTTTGCGCTGTAGCAGTTACAATTTGCATCAGGGCTACGATGATGAGTACTCCTTCTCTCTTACTATTCATTGCATGTGGTTTTTAAAGGAGCCCGTTCAATAGAATTGTAAAAGGCTTCTATGGAACTGGCCCCGCCTACCTATTTGCAGGCAGGGTATTACACAAGCAGCAGTGTTGGCTTTAGAAAAAATGTTTCGAAGGAGAAGGGTGGATGGTGTGAGCTTGTATCTTCTGAACGTAAAAGGAGATATTGAAGTGTAAATCTATTTGTTAAAAAAAACTATAATTCAGTGTTTGACCGTTGAGTGACAGACTTGTATCGATGAATGGTTATTCTCCCGCCTTCCATTCTTTAATAAAATCTGCATAGCTATCACTTACGGCAAGTTCCGTACCGGAAGCTAGTTTTACCTTACGATTGAGTACTGATCTGACCTTTGAAGTGGAGATTATATGGCTGCGGTGGATCCGTTTGAATTGAGAGGCAGGAAGTTTTTCCAGAACGGCCTTCATGGTCATGAGCGTAAGTACTGGTTTTGAATTAGCCAGGTGGATCTTTATATAATCCTCCATGCTTTCAATGTATTCAATTTCATCCAGGCTGATCTTGATCATCCTGTATTCTGAATACACAAAAAGATGCGCATTGCCGGAGCTTATGGGCTTTTCCCGGTATTCATGGTATTCCAAAGCCTTATTGACTGCTTTGGTGAAACGCTCTATACTGATCGGCTTTAATAAATAATCGATGGCATCCAGGTCAAAGCCTTCTACGGCAAATTTGCGATGTGCGGTAGTGAAGATCACCATCGGTTTATTGGGTAGAGATCGAACTATATCCAGGCCGGTAATATCCGGCATATTGATATCGATAAATAAAAGATCAACGGGATTATTGCGGACAAATTCAGAACCGGAGATGGCATCATCAAAGGTTTGCGCCAGTTGGAGCGCCGGAAATCGGGAAATATATTCTCTTAGAAGTACCAGTGCAGGTGGTTCATCATCTATGGCTACACAGCGTAAAGGCATACCGTAAAATTAGTAAAATCTGTCAGTCGCTATGCTCCTACGCTAAAGCTTCGACGCAAGCATAAGCCCTTTTGCAAAGGCGACCTCAACTAAATAACAATTATAAATTTAAGCTGTCTCCAGCGTTAACTGAACGGTGTAAAACCCGTTATTAGTATCGATCTGGAGAGAATGTTTACCAGGATATAAATGCTGGAGACGCTGGCGAGTATTAGAAATACCGATACCTGTTCGTTCCACATTTCGTTTAGTATCAAACAATTTATTCAGGCAGTAAAAATTGATCTGGTCTCTTTCAACAGAAAGTTTGATAGTGATAGCAGCAGGTTCATGATTGCTGATCCCATATTTAAAAACATTCTCTACAAAGGTCATCAGGATCAGTGGCGCTATCTTCTTATCCGTTGTGTTCCCTGAAATGAACAGGTCCACGTTCATGGTTTTACCCAGTCGCATTCTTTGCAGATCGATATAATCAGTCATGCACTGGATCTCACTATCCAGCGGTACAAAATCTTCGCCGATATCATCGGTCACATACCGCATGATGTTTGACAGCTTCATGATACTGGGAGCGGTATTCGTATTATTAGTAACAGCCAGGGAATAGATATTATTCAGTGTATTGAAAAGGAAATGCGGGTTGATCTGAGCTTTAAGAAAAGAAAGTTCTGCATTGGCTTTATCTGCTTCGGCTTTTGCAACTCTTTGTTCCGTTAATCGCCATTGTTTGATGATGCATAAAGCGGTGCTGAGGCTCCAAACGGTGATGAACAGGATCATGCTGGTGATGTCTGTTCTCATTGGAGGCCGGCGATGTTCGCGAAAAATCCGCGGCCCATCGCCTTCTCTGAAACCCGTGTTACCCGGAGGCGGTGGCGGACGCATATCCATTCGATCATGTGGAGGTCGCGATGCCATCATGATCCTATCAAATGGCCTTAGAAAATAAATGCCAATAAAGAGTGCAACGATGATAGCAAAATAGACGAGGTATTTCTTCTTCAGGTAAAGATGTGGGATGAGCACATAAACATTGAAGTAGAACAGGAAAAGAAAAACAAAATAGAAGAGCAGGTATTCCGGTGAGAATAATTGTTTGGCAACATCCGGGTTATCCCATGAGTTGGTAATAAAGCCAACAAAGAGGCTGAAGAAAAGCAGCCATCCTGCAACATGGGCGATGATATTGATAGCCTTTGGCCTGATCATTCTACAAAGGACGTAAGATAAAGGAGAACGGTGGCTTTGTGCCGACGATCACGGCGAATGTATAGATAACCACCGGGTAATCATGGGGCTTTAGAGATTAATTCAACCATAAATTAATCAACTAGTTACCGTTGGGTGGAAGCTTAAAAAATCTTTCCGATCACCTACTGTTTACCGGGGCTGAAGCCCTACATTTGTGACCGATTTGGTTCCCGTATTAAATATCGGGATTAAAAGGGAAGTCCGGTGTAAATCCGGCGCTATCCCCGTAGCTGTATAACCCCTGTTTTTACAACAGACAACCTGGTTTCTTCAGCCACTGTTCGCAGAAGGCGAATGGGAAGGCAACCAGGATAGGGCAAGCCAGAAGACCTGCCAGATTAAGTTAACAACATTCAGCTTTCGGGTGAAAGGCGTGAAATGTAATCGCAAGGGCGTTTATATTTCCATCTCTTTTTGTTACCGGAAGCAGTCACCAAAACTTTTCAAAATTCAATGAAAAAAGTTTTTATTGGAGTGGCTGCTGTCATATTTAGCAGCTCACTATCGGCACAGCAGGACAGTGTCAAAACCCTGGATGAAGCAACAGTTACCGCCAACAAGTTTGAACAGAAGCAAAGCTCCACAGGTAAAGTAATTACTGTAATTACCAAAGACCAGTTAGACAAAAGCACCGGCAAAACCTTATCACAGGTATTGAATGACCAGGCGGGCATTGTGGTAAATGGAGCGTTGAACAACCTGGGAAGCATACAGACCATTTATACCAGGGGAGCATCTACTGGCAGAACATTGATCCTGATTGATGGTATCCCGATGTATGACCCTACCATGATCTACAATGAAGGCGATCTCAATTTGTTTTCCATTAATGAAATTGAGCGAATAGAAGTTTGCCGGGGAGCGCAATCAACCTTGTATGGCAGTGATGCCGTTGCCGGGGTGATCAATATCATTACCATCAAGAAGGATATCAATAAAGCCTTCAATGTAAAAGCAACGAGCAGCTATGGTAACAAGAACACTTCACGGAACAATGTGCAATTCTTTGGTAAGGTGAATAAGCTGACCTATACCGCACGATTTGCCAAACTGAATACCAACGGGTTTTCATCAGCGTATGACAGTACCCGCATCAAGAAATTTGATAACGATAAGTATGATGGCAAGAACACGGATGCATCAGTACAGTACCAGCTTCTCCCCTCTTTATCAGTAAGATCATTTGTACAGTACACGGATTACCGGGCTGATATTGATGCAGCGATATTTGCGGACGATAAGGACTACCGCATACATAATACCACCTTCTCTACCGGCGCAGGCGCCAATTTCAAGAAAGGAATTGTGGCAATCACAGCTAACTATCAATACCGTGAGCTGGACAGGAAATACCTGAATGATAGTTTGAGCAGGCCCACTTCCACCAAATTTGAGCGGAATAATTACTGGGGCCGCACGCAGTATGCCGAGTTGTATGGAAACGTGAAGCCGGTTGAGTGGTTAACCCTGCTGGCGGGGGCTGATTACCGTTGGGGCAATATGAGCCAGCGCTATTTTTCACTCAGCAGCTTTGGACCGTTTAGCAGCCAGTTCAATGATACGGCCATGCACCAGACATCAGTTTATGGTTCAGCGTTCTTAAGTTTCCTCAACAAGAAGCTGAATGTGGAAGGAGGGTTCCGCTACAATGATCATTCAAAGTATGGCAACAATACCACGTATACCTTCAATCCATCCTGGTCAATAACCAATAACTGGAGGATCTTTGGAAGTGTGGCGTCTGCATTTAAAGCTCCTTCTTTGTTCCAGTTGTTTGATGCTTTCAGTGGTAATCCTGACCTGAAACCGGAAAAATCAACCAATTATGAAGGAGGTGTACAGTTCCTGCAGGAGAAGGTAACTGCCCGTGCCGTTTATTTTCACCGGGATATAAAGAACGGGATCGATTACAATTATGTTGATTTCAAATATTTCAATTTCATCAGGCAGACGGTTGATGGATTTGAACTGGAAGTAAAAGCAAGGATTAAAAACCTTGATATCAGCGCCAATTCAACCTACATTACCGGGGACGAGCAAACACAGAGCCGCAAGAATTTCCATGATACCACCTATAGTTATTTATTGCGCCGGCCCAAGCAGGTGATCAATGCCAGCCTGGGTTACCAGATCTGCAAGCCGTTGTATGTAAGCGTGAACAGCAAATACGTTAGTGAGCGGCATGATGTGGGCGGGTATCAAAAGGATGATGTATTATTGAAGAGCTATTTCATACTCGGCGCTTATGCGGAGTATAAGGTAAAGGACAACCTGAAGTTATTTGCCGATGCACAAAACCTGACTGATAAACGATTCTTTGATATCCGGGGATACAATGCCATTCCGTTCCTGATAAACGGAGGGATAACCTTCACCTGGTAAAAAATAAACGCTATGATGAAACAGATCCTACAACCCCGCTTTTGGATTTTAGTGCTGATAGTACTGGCAGCCGCTACTATCCGGGTACTGAATGGAGCGGAAGTAATGCCCTGGGCTAATTTCCCCATCATTGGAGCGATTGCCGTTTTTACCGGTTCTTACTTTAAGCGATGGACAGCAGTGCTGATCTCATTGTGTACGTTGCTGGTGAGTGATATTGCCATCAATGTTGGGATATACGGTGGCAAGTTTGGAGTGATGCACGGCGGCTGGTGGTGGATTTATACGATATTCTTATTGATTGTTATAATTGATTGGCTGATCATGCGGAAGGTAACGGTTACGCGTTTTGTTATTGCATCAGTAGTATCATCATTAATGCATTGGTTGTTGTCTGACTTTATGTTGTGGCTTAATGGCAGCAGGGATCTCCGGACCCTGCAGCCGTTGAGCAGAGACATTGATGGATTGGTACAGTGCTATATCCAGGGCATTCCGTTTTTGCGGAATTATTTGGTGGGCACGCTTGTCTATGGAGCTATCATGTTTGGCATATTTGCATGGATAAAAAGAAGTAATCCGGCCCTGCCTGCCGGAGCTAAAGCGTAGGCAGGCAACGTCTGCTAAAGTTTTGGCGAAGGCGGAACTTAGTAACCCTGAGTTGTAGTGCTGGGTGAAACCACTGCTACCGGTCCTAAAAATCGCTCACCGGACTTCTCTCGCGAAGTGATGGGATGAGTGAGACCATTTATCATTAACCTTTGACAATGAAGATTCTTTTATTCCATTCTAAATGTGCCAGGCATGTGTAGCCATGAGCAAAAAATATGTCCAAGGTGTAAGGCAAAGTTTGATTGCAAGCCGGGGAATATAACGCAGTGTCAGTGTTTCGGGGTGAATCTGACTGGGGAGCAGAGGAAGCATATGGAAGAGAGGTATAGTGATTGTTTGTGTCGTAACTGCCTATTGACTCTTCAAAATGAAGCGGAGTTGTTTAAAGAGAAATTTATAAAGGGCGGGGAATAATTATACTTTATCAGACTTATCCATTTACCTGCACTTAATCTGCCTTACTCAGATTTCACCAAAAAACCGCCACCAGGTAAAGGAGTGATTTACAGGCTCAAAACATTTTTCATCTTTAGTACCCTTATCATTTTTGTACCATCTTGTAACTTTCTCTTTAAGCTTTGCTGTATTCAAACTAATTTGCTGGGTATAGATTCCTTCAACATTTCTCGTCATCTGGTTTAAATGCTCTCTTGTAGGCGAAAAATGGATTCCTTTTTTTGGAATAACAATAATTTCCTTATTTCCGCTCACGAGTGACAAGTCCAGCAAAATGCTTTCCCTGTGATAATTAAGTGCGATCATTTTGTCAGGGTATATAAATTCAATCGAAGGAAATGATTCCTGCGGTATCACCCCGGCTAATATAGTATCGGTACCAGTAATTGGAACCTTTCAAATATTCGAAATTAAATACCAAATCCTTTCTGCAATGTATTCTTAAAAGTCGTCTGTTGTTGTTCTTTACTATTTCGAAGCAGGGATATGATAATGAAGATTTTCTCCCTATGCCTTCCAGCTTATAAATATCAATATCCTCAAAAAACTCACCCTTTGACTGAGCATTGCTAATTAGTGTAGCACTGAGACAAATAAAAATGAGTAATCCTCGCATATATTGATTGTCACGTGAAAGAAAGCCTTAGGGCAATGAACATAAAACAGGCTTCATTTATTGCTTTACTGCCCGGAAAAATCTCTTTTCTTACTTTTGCCAAAACCCGGCAATATGGACTTCAATAAACTCCTGACTGTCACCTTCACCCTTTTTGCCGTTATTGATATTGTAGGTTCAGTTCCAATATTAATTGGCCTGAAAGAGAAAATGGGAAAGATCAATGAGTTAAAAGCTACCCTGATTTCCGGTGCGTTAATGATCCTGTTCATGTTCCTGGGAGAAAAGTTCCTGGCCATCCTGGGATTGGATGTTGGTTCTTTTGCAGTGGGTGGGTCTATCGTGATCTTTATCCTTGGTTTGGAAATGGTGCTTGGCCTGGAATTCTTTAAAAGCGAAAAGAATGTATCTGCGGTAACGGTGGTCCCGATTGCCTTTCCATTAATTGCCGGTTCTGGTACTTTAACCACTATAATGTCCCTCCGTGGCGCTTCATACGGTGAAACCATCCTCCTGATTGCCATTCTCATCAACCTCATCATTGTCTATATTGTCTTAAAGTCTTTAGGTCCAATAGCCCGGCTGTTAGGACCAGCTGGATTGATTGCGGTACGTAAGTTTTTTGGCGTAATTTTGCTGGCCATTGCCGTAAAGATATTTACGACCAATGCTCCGGGATTGATACACAGTGTGAAGTGAACTTCTTATCTTGTGTTCCCTTTTAGATTACCTGACATTTTGTATATCTAAAGTTTCCCTGGCCTCGTAGTACAATGGATAGTATAAGAGTTTCCGAAGCTCCAGATACAGGTTCGATTCCTGTCGAGGCTACTCCTCAGCTATATTAATGGGAATTAAAAAGTATGAAGCCATACAAAGTCCTTGACTAGTAAAGCTTTCCGCGTTTTTGTACTCTTTTTAAATCCCGTTAATTCGTTTACGGTTTTTAATAACCCTAAAACGACCTTTGTATGGTGGGTATACCAGCAATTGGTGTTGTATTAAAATGGAGAAACGAAAACAATAAATCGAGACTTATTCCCCGCATATCCGCATTAATCAAGGTAATGCCGCCGCTATCATAAAGTGCCATTGCCCAAAAAAGTCCGTATTGATCAATGGCAAGGTAAGGATGACTCCTGGATTAAACCATCTCACCCCATTTGCTTTTACGATTAATAACAGAATCATAGAAATAAAAGCATCAATCAATGAATTTGTACAGAGGTGCTTCAATTTCAACAAACCTGTAACAGTTCTCAAAGAAATTGGAATGAAAGAAATCGAATTGGCTATAGGTCTTAAATCAACCTAATCGACCTTATTTAGACCGGAAGTTCTTTCACTGAAATTGTACTTCACTTATAATTCATTTAAAATCAGATAATTTAACTCCATTACTTGCTTTTTTAGAATTATAAGTTATCGGAAATGCTGTACAATAATTGTTGTATAAGTCAACTTCTTAAACTTTAAAATTAGACTTGGTTTGCAGCTAACATTTTTAATTAATCTCCTTTTCCCCAATCTGTGGAAAACATAGGGTTGACTATCTGATTTTTTATCCTGATTTTGCATTCCCCCTTCTGCAAAATTCAAGAATAATATTATTGTTTCGCTAAATTTGCGCGGTTTGGTAAGATTTTGATCCCGAAATGCTTCATACCGAAACTACATATACAACGGTTGCCCTTTCAGGCCATATCATGACTAATACTCATGGTGTTCGAAAATTGTTGGACTGGTACCAAAATGCTTCCAGTTATCCAGGCAAAGAAATATATACCTGTTGTAAAGATTTAGAATGGCTTGATGCAAATTTGGCTGCCTTATGGAGTGCTCTTATTCATCGGTTAAGAGTTGAAAAGCAGATAGTTGTTACTTTGGATGAAGAATCTCTTTCTAAACGCTTTTCAATTTTAGTTAGAAATGGATTTAGTCAGCCTGAAATATCTGGATTTGGCCTTCAGCAAACTTTTATACGAAATGCTAATTTCACTTCAACTCAGGAAAAAGAATTTACCACATACATTTCAGGAGAACTTTTGCAGCAAAAACAAATCAAAAATCTTCCGAGCCAATTGAAAGGATTACTGGAACAAAATTTATTCGAATTATACGAAAATGTAATAAAGCATGCTGGTACAAGCGACCCTTTGTTTCTTTGTGGCCAATATTATCCAGTTCGCAATGAACTAGTCGTTTCTGTCGTTGACCTTGGGCAAACTTTTCTACCACCAATTAACACACGAACGAAGGGATCAATTATCGATCAGGCAGGTGCAATTGATTGGGCTCTAAAAGGAAACAGTGAAATGGGTGCTGAAGGTGGAGGCCATGCTTTAAAATGTATTCGGGAGTATTTTGATAGTCAGGGACATGCGTTGCAAATTATTACAGGTAACGGATATTGGCACTCTGCGGACGAAAAATACTTGTTCGGAGCTCATCGTATTTTACCCGTAGAAATGCCAGGAACTATGGTGAGTTTTTTCCTCAAACCTTCCACCACCCATAAAATATTCTAAAAAAACTTTGGATTTGGAGCCTTTAACACCGTATTTTAGCCTAGGATGCCCAAAAACCCCCTGTGGGGCATTAACTTTGCAACACTTAGTTGTCATGCCGACCGTAAGAATTTACGATATTATTGACTCAGAAAAGGCAAAAACTGTAGATCACGCGTTAGCTGTAATACAGCATATTCGCTCATCCTTTCCAAATTCCGAAAAAGTTATATTAGATTTTTCAGGTATAGTTTGGATTACCTCAATGTTTGCAGACCGCCTTGTAAAGGCACTTGCAACTTTTTATGGACAGGATTATGATAAGAAAATATCTGTTACAGGTATTGAAGTAACAAATGTTATGTTTGATTCTCTGTGGAATTCTGCCTTACAGAAATTTAGGAATGCAAGTGGAAAACTCGCACAAGCCTAATTATGCCATTTCAATATAAGGACATTAAAGTATATCAATCTCGTGCAGACGAGATTTTTTTATTTGATGCCAACATCTGGATTAATTATCATGATCAGACAACTAGTAAAGTTAATGAAAAACCTTATAACAAATTCTTAAACGAGCTTTTAAAAAGACCGAACGATCCGGAGGTCTTACTACCAGGTTGTGTAATGTCTGAGGTTTTAAATAGATTACTTAAAAATAGATACTTTAAACAATTTACGCAGTCCGACGAGGGGAAAAAAGCCTTGATTGATAACCATGTTGATGAAAGAGATGTCTATAAAAAAGTATACCGAAGCCATTTGCGATACAAAGTGGATAGGGATGCAATCTACAATTCCATTTTTGCTTATAGTGAAAATCTATTTCTAATTTCCGATGATTTTGATGAAGTTACTTTAGATGACTTAACCACAGCATTCACGGATCTTGAATTTAATGATTGGACTATTTTAGAGTTAGCCAAGCTTGATAATGCAACAATAATCACAGATGACGCTGATTTTAAAGTTGAAAACTACCCAATTATTACAAACAATGCATCGCTTTTAGCTCTACAAACCACTTCTTAATTATATTCGATGTTCCTGCCTTATGAAATCTAGAAAACGGTATTCACTCTTCATATTTTTATCGAATCGATTTCTGACTTTTAACATATTTTAAAATTTCGTGAAGTGCCTTATCCCGATGACTAAAAACTGCAACTTGAGTAATTGGATCGAAAGAAACAATTTCTACATCACCCATACTCCGCTGAAACATTTTATCTTTAAAGACTTGGGCAAACTCTTTATGCTGTCTTGTTGTGTGTAACATAACTATCTTCCAAATGTCATCTGGATATACTTTGAAACAAAAATCGATTTCATTTTCCACTATTTCACCCGAAATTAATGTATGCTCCTTGTTGGGAAATAATAACGAAATATGCTCACCCACGGGCATATTGTGCTTAGCATGATTTCCTAATGCAAGTTTAGCTTTAACTTCTTTTAACGATGGATTATTTTCCAATAATTCCATTGCAATTGTAAAGTTATCAGACGAAGAATATAAAAACCTAGATGAATTTCTTACCTGATGATAATTATAAAAGTCAACATATTTAGGTTCCAATTCGACGATCCTAGTAAATACAGCCCCTGGTATAATCGATCTACGTGTTCTGAAATAAGGAATGTTATATTTCAAATAATCATGATAGACAGTATAAACTTTTTTAGCTGTTATTGAACAAGTAAAGTTTACGATGAGGATATTAGATATCGGGAAACAAACTTCAGTTCCCACACCACCAAGACTCACTCTTAAATAAGAATAAGATTGTATAAATTGACAGGATTATCAGAGGAATGAAAATTATAGCCCGATGGAGCCTTTACTATACAAACAACTCTGTTTATTAAATGATGAATATGCTCCGGAATATCCATTATCTGTTCCAACGTAATCATTTTGCTCTGTTCCGAATCAATTTTATTCATTCCAGACGCAAATGAACTCCTTTTTGTAATTTCCTCAACCTTTTGTTGAATTTCATTTGAAAACTCCACAATTGATGTTCTACTTAGCTTTGTACGATAAATTCGAACCAACGTAAAGTAAGCTAGTTTCCAAAATTCACTTTTGTTTAATTCCCAGGCCCCATTAAAAGAATATATTTTTTGAAACAGTTTTGCTTGCTCTGAACATTACAAAAATTTTTCAATAGCGAACGCGGAATAAAATGATGTTTCTTTGAATTAATAGACTTAGGTTAAATTTTCACTGGAAGCCAAAAATTCAAGCAATATTTAATTTATTTCTATTTATTCCTAATACCAATAACAAACGTAGCTATGTAGTCTAACAATGAAAGGGCTTTTAAGCTGTTTATTCTTGTACCATACTCAACGTCTCTTCCATGTAAAACCCCATGCCTGCTAAATGAACTTCCAAATTTGCCTTTATCTCTATCAAAATCAGCTTTAATTGCATCCTTTTCTGTTAAAAAATCATTGAATATATTTCCAGTAATACCAGATCTTTTAAAATACCTTTTCAAGGCATCTGCCTTAAAAAGTTTTCCATCTACAATACCGTCTGCAGTAGAAAGAAAAAGGGAAATTGAACTGAAATATCTACGCTTCAAGTGGGCCTCTTTTGCTTCTAATAATATTTTTTCTCTGTCTGGAAATTCCTTACAAAGCCGCCTAATAATAACTTTGAGATCAGATTCAAAGATTTCAGTCAATTTATCATCTACAAAATCAACATATCCTTGCCTCAAAGCTTGCGCATACCCAAAAATTTCACTTGGTATTGAATTAAATGGAATATACCACCCATAATTGGCTAATATTTTCAAACTAACCGGTGTTTTGTCTTGAATTTCTTTCATCACTGCTCCAGCCTTGATGAGGATTTCATTTGAAATACTTATACTATTTAATAATTCCTTATTAAAATTGGTATGAACTTCTTTGGCTTTATTAATAATCTCAATTAGTTCCTCTTTGATTCCCGTTTCGATTGCAATTGCCTTATTTAATCCATCAATTAATTGTTTAGGAATAGCAAAAGGAGATGGATTCTCCTTTGAATAATGCTCAGCCAAAATTCCATTAATGTATACTGCCATAACCCAGCTTTATAGTCTTTTATTCATATCAGGCGATAAGATAATCACCAAAGAACTTCGTTATATCTTCTAACCTTCCGCCATTAAATACCCTATGAAATTGAAGCTAAGTTATGAAGATTTTCATCAGTTACCTGCTTAATATAAGTTAGCAAGCCATTTCAAAAACTCAAGAAACCCTATCAGAGTGAACAATCATTATTATATTCACATATGGGACAAAACGACAGTAAAGCCTATTCCTATTTTAGTTAATTAAGCGGAATAACTTGTGATGCCTTAGGCTTTCCGAAATAGTTTTTGAATTACTTTTACATTAACCTTTTTGTCTTCAGCATTTTTGTTCTTGCAATACTAATAATAGACACGCATTCAGATTTTAGATCCCGAAGGTGTTCCAAGTTCCATTCTACCAATTGGCTTATTCGTTGATTCGTTAACTGATCCGGAGCCGTCCCTTGTCTGTCAAGCCAGATATATAAGGATCGCATACAATTTCTAGCCACTTGCATTCTGCTTTCCGCAATAGTATCCCCTTGTTTTAATGAAGTAAAATGAAGACCATAAAAAATATAAACATCTTTATAAGGGGATTTTCGAATCAATTCATTGGCTTTCCATACAGCTTCAATAATTGGATCAGTAAAAGCATTATCATAAAATAGAGAAGCTGCAGCAGTTGCCTCGGGAACCCCGATCGCGAATATGGTTCCGATATATCCCCTAACGCCTACATTCAGGAATTCGTGGGATATTGAATTCCAGGACCAACAGGAATTATTAAATACGATAGGTGAATAATAACCGGAAGCTACCCGGTCAAAACCAGCTTGGTAAACGAAATCTGCACAACTAATATGGCAGGAATCAGTAATACCACTTTTGTGCTTTATCGAGATAACATTCTTATCATCTAACCTTCCGTCATAGAGGTTATTAATGGCTTCGTAAACAAATTCGGGATAATTTTTTTCAACTAGCTCTTTGCTTCCAAATACGCAATCATCAAGCTTTCGTGGAAACCATTTAACGGTGACTACGGCCTCCGTTGTGCCAGGAATTGTGGCAAAAGTTGCAACCTCATCATATTCAAATTTATGCTTTTCTCCATCTTCTGTTAAAAATTCCCGTATTACCGTTACTCCTCTAATCTCACCACCATGGCTGCTAATATGAAGCAGCCCATATGAGAAATCCCGTATATGCATATCGAGATTATAGGCTGTTGCCATAGCATCTATCAACTCACGTATATAGTAATGTCCTGCTGCCAGTGCAGTTCGGACCTTGTTAGATTCATCACGGGCAGCAAATTCAGGAGTAGAGAAAATTATTGCGGAAGGAATAGGCGGATGATCTTCGAAAAAGAGGTTATTAAACACAAAAAAGTCAGGACGGTAAAGCAGATGAACGTAGGAACACGGAATGTCATTATTTATATATAAAGAATATGGAGCTCCGGCAGTAAAGAAAGTAACGAATTCCCATTGAGCAAACCGTATTCCTTCCAATTTAGAACGAAGTATATCCATTAGTTCAGAAAGGGCACCTCCAGATTTTTCTCTCCTCCATTTTTCAACTAACAAACGAATTTTTTTTTCATCTCCTTTTTGAAGGGGAGTGACAATTTTTACATCAGCATTGATACTGGAAGCGTAATTCATAGCAATTACTGTAGAAACGGCATCTATATCCTCCAGCAGTATTAGTCCTTTTTTACTTTGATCGGCCAATTGAAGATTCAACGCATTTTCATCAAGAGTTAATCTTCGATTGGTACAGTGGGCAATATGTAGCCCAATAAGAGCCTGATCAGGTTTGCACAAAAGTTCCTGATCTCTTTCAGGGATAATACCACCCAGTAGTGACAAAACATCTGCATCCCCGTTTATCTCAATCATTTCATATTGGTTCATGTAACTCAGATACGTTTTTTGATCAGACGATAACCCTGCTAAAATTACCCTCTTGCAACCCTTGACTTTATGAAGGACATTATGCGTTAACACATCAAATTCAATAGCCCGCTGAACGAACATTGAATCATCATTAAAATCCTGGGGTGTATGAGCAGGCTTTGGTAATCCCACAAAAGGAAATTCAAACATTAGCAAATAGCTACCTTGATTGTGCAGATATGAGGATATAATCGCAGCAAGATTCTTATTCTCGCGATTAACAATTATTAAAGATTCTTCGATTATGGAAGGTACTTCGTGACTCATTTAATCAAATTGATAATAACATCTGGCAGCCCTTGGTTGTGTAGTCGTCAGCATTAAACCTCTCAAATTGGAGAAATATTACCATTTTATACTAACCGGCTACCTTTTAATGCTTTTAGGCTAGTCCCTTTCCTTCTGAAATTTACTTTTCCACACCCAAAGTGACTTTGCCAATAATAAGCATTCATTTTAATAATCTTATTGAGCCACTTTTACCTTTCTATTAATCATTATTCAGGGTTCACTCATTTTACAATAAATAATAATTTAATGTAACAAAATATTTCTCCTTATAGTCCTTTACTTCTCTTAATTAATCTTAGATATACCGTTTGTTAGGTTTAATTTTATAAGTATTTGATAATTAGCTAAATAAGGATTTAAACATTTAAATTTATGAAAAAATACTTTAAACAACAAATTTGATGTATTAATGGCATATATTTGGAGTATACCAATTAAAATTTTGCCGATGAACAAGAAAATCAAACCGACACAACAATTTTATTGTAATGGCGTTATTATTTCAAGCAAATGGAAATCTGGAGCCAGGAATCCATGAGTTATCTATTGAAGATCTAAAAATTCAATTTGGATTTACAAAAAAGAGAAGAGATTTAATAGATGGCCTCTTACTTGCATTGAGACATTTAAAAGACTGCAATTGCTCAGCGGTTTACATTGATGGTAGTTTTGCATCTAACATAGATGATCCTAACGATTTCGATGTCTGCTACGATCCTACAAATATGGATTGGAGTAAAATGTTTAATAATTACCCCGTATTTCTCGATTTTGCCAATAGGCGTGAAAATCAAAAAAAGAAATACAAGGGCGAGTTTTTTTCTGCAACTGCGTTAGCTGCTCCGCCGCGATATCTTTTTATTGATTTTTTCCAAAAAGATAAAAATGATAGCTCCCCTAAGGGGATAATTAAGATAAATCTAAATAACATGTAACAATGATCAAGAATGAGAAACAATATGGTATCACAAAAACAAGATTGGTAGAATTTAAAGCGGCCCTAAAAGAGTTAGAAAATCAAACTGATATTGATGAAATTTTGAAAAAAATTCAAATTGACGGAGTCAAAAGCCAGATTGAAGAATTCGAAGAAGATATTAAAGAATATGAAACTCTCCGAAGCGGAAATGTAAATTTTCTAATTGTCGATTCGTTCAAGGCATTTCAAATCACTTTAATTAAGGCGAGAATTATCAAAGGATGGACTCAAGCCGAATTAGCCGCTAAGGTTGAACTACAAGAACAACAAATTCAAAGATATGAAGCTTCCAACTACGCATCAGCTTCACTTGAAAGATTATCAACGATTGCATCCGCACTCGATTTGGATATCGAACCATTCAAAGTTGCTTTCGGCAAAGAATACAATTTCTCCGCTTCTATTGATCGTCAAAAAATAGCCAGATTTCAGGAAAGATTATCTGAGAAAAAATGTCTAATTGAGATCTAAACATTTGACATGAAAACAATCACTTTTTATTCTTACAAAGGAGGCGTTGGACGATCACTGGCTCTTGTTAATATAGCATCTAGATTAGCCGAATTCGGACGAAAAGTTTGTATGTTGGATTTCGATCTCGAAGCTCCAGGGCTACAATATAAATTTCCAGAAATTGAAGAGGCCACTGTACAAAATGGAATCGTTGATTATATATATGAATTTGCAAACTTAGGTATATTACCATCTGATATAAAAAATTTCGCTTTACCATTATCTATACCACCATCCAAGACTTCCGCAATTTTAATTCCTGCAGGTAATACAAATTCTAAACAATATTGGAAAAAATTATCTTCGATAAATTGGTTTGACCTACTCTATAAAAATGAAAACGGTTTAGTCTTTTTATTAGATCTTAAAGAGAAGATAAAGAGCCAAATTAAACCAGATTATTTACTTATAGATTCTAGGACAGGAATTTCTGAAATGTCAGGCATTGCTCTATCATTACTTGCGGATGAAGTAGTAATTGTTGCTGCGAATAATAAAGAAAATTTAAATGGGTCAAGAAGAATAATCGACAGTATTATTAACTCTAAAAATTTAATTTCAGATCAGCCTCCCAAAGTTACTTTTGTCTTAAGTCGAATTCCTTTCACTGACATACCAGGAGATAAGACGAAAGAACAGAGCTTAATTCAAAAAATAAAAAGGGAATATCTATATTCTTCAACTAATGAAATCAATATTATACATTCAGACAGAGAATTAGAGGAAAATGAAAAAATTAAAATTGGTTATGAAAAAGATGCGACTACTACACAAATAGCTCGTGATTATTTGAACCTATTTGAACAATTAACAAGAAATGATTTTAGCGCAGCAGAGGTAGATAGATTTAAGAATATTAAAAAATCAGAGGCAATTTTTGCAAAAGCCATAACATCAAAAAATCATTTAGAAAGAATGGAATTGGTAAAAAAAGCATTAGAATTAAATGAGAATAATTTAAGTTTTTACCAGTTTAGAGCTATTGAATATTATAAACAAAAAAATTTCGATAAAGCTAAATCAGATGTAACCAAGATTATAAAAAGGAGCCCTTATTTACCTGCTTATGATCTTTTAGCAAAAATTTATTTTGCAAATAGTCAATATGAGGAGGCTAGAAAAACTTATGAACAGATTTTAGGCTTAGACCCCAATTCACCAAGTGCAATTTTGGGATTGGGTAACATATATAGCAAGGAAGGAAAATTCTTAGAAAGTATTAAATACTACTCGAAAGGTATTGAAATTCTCCCAGATAATCCTGAAGGCTATAATGGTCGTGCTAATTCAAATCGTCTTTTAGGCAATTTGGAAGATGCTCTTAGAGATATTTATAGGGCGCTTGAACTTGATCCAAATTTTCCCGTTGCTCTTGCTACTTTAGCAGAAATATATGCTGCACAAAATAAATTAAATGAGTTTTACATGACTTTGGAAAGAGGGTTGATAGCTAACCCTAAAATTATTGAAACCGCTATTTCGATTGAAGAAATTTATAAAAAATTTTTACAGGAAGAAAGATTTCAAAAGCTACTTGAAAAATATAACGTAACGTTACCAGGAGTATCTTAATATTAAAAAATTTTTACTAAACGATAAAATTATGAGGGCATCTATACTATTTACCTAGTCAAAATTCTTTGACCACTTATCTCCGATTTATTTGAGACAAATCAATACAAAGCCTATCAACCATTAAATTTTAATTGCGTAAGTACCTTTATAGTAGTAATTCGGGGTAAAAATCGAATCATTATATATTTTTAAGGAACGAAAGGAGAGGATGATTATCCTCTCCTTTTTTTAACCACAAACTGTATAGTGATACGGATTTCCCCTAAAATTTCATTTATCCCTTTTGTTCTTCCTATTTTGCTTTCGGAATAAAATGATGTACCAGGCAAGGGATACAGGTGGGAAGAACATAGCCACGAACACTATAATCGACTTATAGTAGGTGGCAACTTTCAACCTTCCTACACTGCCAAGGATATAGCCAAGCAGTAAAAGGTAGAAGGCAGAAAAAATGTAGACGAGCATTAATCTATCCATATGATTGGTTTAAGTTGGTGACTTGTTAAATGGATACAGAAATGAAGTTTATAGGGCAGGATCTAATTATTCGGGATCTTTATGATTTTTGAAAAAACCTCTCCAGCCATATTTCATCAATTTGACGCCCCCATACACGATAGCAATTATTATAATGAAAAAGAAGGTCCAGTTGTATAATATAATCCTGTACCAGGGGCCGTGTGGTAATTCAATCCCATTCGCAACAGTATAAATAAGACCAATTATAACTGCGCCAAGAACTGGATCAATATCTTTGAGCTTTTTAGGGAAATATGGTTTGCGAATTCCAAAATATGTCTTGGGCTTTTTTTGCTTTTCAGCCATTGCAGCTACATCACTCTCTATGTAAAAGGTGCGATTCCTAACGTTTTTATATCTGATCTTCCCAATGCCTCGCCAGTAAGTAAGGTTTCTATCACTTACATCATACTTCTTCAAAATTTCATTTTTGGAAACCCATTGTTCCTCACACGGATCATTATCCTGGGAGGATTGATTGTTGCGAGAGTTCTTACTCATTGGATAGGTCTTGCGTGTCTTAAAAAGTTGGCGAGACCAAATTAGGGAACGGAAACGTTTCGATCACAATAATGGGCGCGGGAAAAAAACAATATTTTCTGGTGAAAAAACGACGGAGGGTTTAGGGCTCATTTGGGATGGTTGAAAAGAATGCAAAGTGGGTTTTTTGCAATGTCTCCACTTAAAAAAACGTGTAAAAACAAATGGCAAGTTGAGTTGGATAAGAGATCAACTCTACAAACAATTTATTTATTCAGGAGGCAATTGAAGGGAGAAAATAATACAAACCACTTATTGTTGCCTTTCATCGTCAGACAAAATGCCAGAGTTTACAGTACATTTTGCCAGTGTTTACATTACAAAATGCATAAGTGGACATAGAATCTGTCTACTTCAATTCGGAAAGGCTTATCCGCGTAGTAAATTAGCAATCGGCTATTGTAAAAAAGCCTTTAGGTAATAACTCTTACTATATGTTCACCGCCTCCCGCCATAAAGAGCTGAGACAAACACCTGTAAGAATGGTGTTATACCCGCGGGATATCGTGAAAATAACGGGCAAAAGTATTCGAGCCTGTCAGCGACTGGTGGTGAAAATCCGCCTTGCATATGGAAAAACTGGCACCGGCTTCGTAACTGTCAGGGAATTTTGCACCTATTGCGGTCTTAACGAAGAAGAAGTAATAAAATATCTCTGCGATTAAGATTTACTTTTCCTGGCATCTGTTATAGTGCCGTGATCCATGAAGGTAGAATAAGTGCATCATCTCTATCTCATAAGTTCGACATAAGTATACAGTGGGTATAGCATAGGTATACCATTACTCCCACATAGGTTTAGCATAAGTATACCATAGGTATACTTTTCTTCCCAAATTTTACATTATTGAATTTCAACAGCTTTACTTCAATGGAGGCGTCATTAGCGTCATTTCGCGTCATTCACGCCATTTGCGTTATTTCCGTCAATTACGTCATTTAGCGTCAAACGCGACACCACCATTTGGAAATCGCTTCAAGTTGATATTATCATTGCACTGCAATTGCATTTCAGAGATCGGTTTGTTAGATCATAGCTATAGCAGCAAACAGTTTTTTGAAATCAAACATCATGATGAGGCTTTAGCAGCCTGTGCCTTTTAAACAGGCTGTATTATTCAATCAATCTTAAAAAAAACCAAATAACAATTTGGCAAGACAGGAAGGACATATTAAAACACGGGGAACCTTAAATGACCTGAATTATTACCAGGCCGCTGATGGTTCTTTCAAAGTAAGAAAAAAGGCAAAATTTGATGGTCATCGGCTTCTCACTGATCCGAATTTTGAAATGGTGCGACAGAACATGAGTGAGTTCCGGAAAACAGCTAATGCAGGAAAGGTCTTGCGCGATGAACTGGGTACAACACTCCGGAACATCGCAGATGGAACCGTAACCTCGCGACTGTTTTCAGTGATCAGCCAGATCATTAAATCAGACCCTACGAGTCTTCGGGGGCAACGTTCGGCAATGAAAGGTAATCAGTCACTGCTCAAAGGTTTTGAATTCAACAGCAAAAGCTCACTGGGCAGTACATTGATAACCAAATTAGTCTCTACAATAGACCGAGTGACCGGCCACGTAACATTGACAATTCCGGCAATCATCCCGGCCAATAATATCTTTTGGCCTACCGGAGCTACTCACTGCAGGATCAGCTCCATGGGTGTTGCGGTTGACTTTGAAACCGGCCAAAGCGATAGTGCAGGCGCCTTTACTGCCAATATTCCGTTTGGCAGAGTTGAAGTGCCGGCCATAGACTTGGTGGCTCAGTTGGAGGCCAACAGTACCAAGGTGCTCTTACATGCCGTGGGCATTGAGTTTGTGAACATCACCAACGGCGTTGAGTACCCTTTGCAGAATAAGGCCTTTAACTCAATGGGTATTGTAGAAGTAAATCCGAGCGTTTAACCCTTCCCTACTCTTTTATTGCGATCACCTGCTACCCCTGCAAGGACCTGCTCTTTGCAAGAGTGAAATCCTTTGTGTGTATTGTTAGTGTTCCGGGTGCAGTATGGTATCAGCGTTGATCGCAGTAAAGAGTGGGATCTAAAAAAGTTCATTGAAAGTTATGTCTTTTCTCAACCAGACTTTTTCCATTCGCCTGGGGACGATTTGCGGTACGATCACAGTTATTCTCTGCAATATCACTCCTGCTGAGGTTATCCGGATTGCTGTTTCTGCAGCACTCGGCACAGCAGTGAGTTTCACGATATCGTGGTTGCTGAAAAAAATTATGAAAGACCGATCACGTCCCTGATCCCTGATTATCAACATGGGGACATCAGCTGAAAGCGACAGCTGAGAAAAGGCTTTGCGGGTTGTGCCTTAAACAACCCGTTTTATTTAAAAGTTTAAACCTTAATAATTATGACAAAGAAACAAAACACATTATATGTGTCTATAAAAACCGCAATTAAAAATGGCCTTGAGCCGCAATCTTTAAATCAGAAACCAATGCCGAAATATGTTTATCCCAATGATGTTAACGGACGCCCGGTACGTGTCCCCAATTCGAGAGAAGCCGCCAAAGTAATCACCAATGGTTTGTGGATGGTATTAAAACATAGTAAGGATGGCACCATGTTCCGGAGACTGCAGTCGCTAATGAGAACCATACGTTTCTCCAGGCGATGGCATGTAAGCAGGTCAAGAAGTCTGACAATGGGAAATCTTCAATTACTCAAAGGTTTTAAGTTCAATGAAAAATCTTCTCTGCAATCGATTCTTAAAGTCCCGATCAGCTTTTCCACTGATCTTGAAACCAATCGGGCTAAACTATTCATCCCTTCCTTTATTCCACGTCGGGATATTGAGTGGCCTGAAAAAGCGGCCTTTTGTCGGTTTAAAACAATCCTGACTGGCTTTGATCTTGACACGGGACGCTATGAGGTCTCTACAGGATTTTCAGGCAGATTATCTCGTAAGACTACCGCTAAAACTTCTTATGAGATCATCAATGAGATACCCCGTGGCTCATTTCCAATGATTATCTATTGCTGTGGCATTGATTTTTACTCTGTAAACCATAATAACAAAGCTTCCAGAATCCTGGAATTAAAGTACAATCCATTGGAGATTGGAGCCGTGGATTATGTAGAATATCAAAAGCTGGAAGATTACATTAACAAACGCAGGAGATTCAAAAAATTAATTAAGTCGAAACAATTATTATGACTACAAATAGCCAACCGTATTCTAATTCACTGTGTTGCGATAAGGTTCTTTTGGTTTCCAGCACAGTGGGATCCGAAGCTTGGAATTCACGTGACTTGAAGTCGCGGC